>Ga0316204_10001174_pt1 | contig 76258 bp, 66 predicted proteins | sample 6monrhotite_MG_2_FD_205661 | JGI IMG/M metagenome (GOLD analysis project Ga0316204, IMG submission 205661) | Microbial mat bacterial communities from mineral coupon in-situ incubated in ocean water Damariscotta River, Maine, United States -... | ecosystem: Environmental > Aquatic > Marine >...
AATATCTAGAGCATCACCGAAATCCTTCGAATAAAGATAGCGGAAAAATGATTCTCGAATAGTGATATGCCGGACTTTTAGTCCTGTCACAACCTATGCACTTTCAGTGCATAGTGGTTGAGTTTTTCATTCTACCTGGTCGAAAATAGTCACTATTATTATAAAAACATTCATCTTGTTTTTTATGCCAGCCAGGGACGCCAAGTAGCGGGAATGGGTGAAGGAGCTTTGGAAATAAACTATCTTTACTCGTAATATTATCTACAATCATTTCATCAATTTTTTGCGAGCTTGCTTCTGTGCTAAAAAAATCTTCTGTTACTTGAATGAGTAGTGCTTGCGCGGTCATTCCTATATAGGGATTTAACGCTTTTTCGTACATGGCGTGACCGCAGGTAATGCATCGAATCTCGCGGTTGAAACGTTCTCTATTGCCAACAAACAAACTTTTCCATTGGAAATTAATAATGTAATCAAGCAGGGTGGCATTGCTGCTGATAATTACAATGCCGCATTCGTCGAAAAGCGTTAAAAAATTTTCTACGTTGCTACGTTTATTTTCAGTACGTTTACTTGACGATTGATAATGTAGCTCATTGATTAGTGATTTTGTTTTTGGCCAGGTCTTCCAAACGAGTACTTGAAGAAAGTCGTGCCAGTTATTGAGACGAGTTTGTACTTCGCCAGTTAAATAAACTCTCGGCTCGTACTGCATGGTGAAAGGTGGTTTTTTATCAAGGCTTTGTTCCACAAAACGAATCTGTTTCTGATTGTTATTGAATAATTTATTTGTCTCATTTGAGAATGAAGCATTGCAATCATCAAGCGTTGGCCATTTGGCTATGTTACAGGCAGATGCGTTATAGGCGGGTTTGATTGGGTTGAAAATGGGGGAGGTATGGATGAAATCTCTATTCCAGAGAGAGGGGTCGAAGTTCATAGTATTCAGTATGATTTAAATTTCTCGCAGTTTTTGCTACGGACGCAGTTCGGTTAACGGAGTTGTATGATCGGTTAACGGAGTTGTATGATTGATAAGTATAACATGACTGAATAATTCGATGTGAGTGTTGATAAGGCGTTTAGCTTAACAAAGATGTTTGGAAGTTAGGCGACTTTCTCCATGACTGCTTTTAGTCTTGCAATAAGCTCCCCCGGTTGAAATGGCTTAACAACGTAGTCGTTTGCTCCGCTTTCTAGTGCTCTTACAATATCTTGTTCCTGAGATTTTGCGGTAATCATAACGATGGGAACATCCCCCCAAGATGTTTTTTTCCGAATATGATCGATGAGTTCAAAACCATTGTAGTGAGGCATCATTATATCGAGTAATACTAGCTTTGGTTGAGAAATGGCGGCGATTGCATCCATTGCTTCTTGGCCGTCATTTGCTATTTTTACGCTAAACCCCTCGCGCGTCAGTATAAAATTTAATAGGTATGATATTTGGTCATCGTCTTCTGCGACGAGTATGTCGTACTTTTCCTGGCTCATTCAAGCCTCTCCTTACCTGTTATTCCTACTGCTCCTTTAAATATTAGCGGTATGGTTGAACAAGATATTTAACTAAGCTGCTTTGTTTATAAATTTTTCGAGATGAGGAATAATTTTGCTTGCATCAAATGGTTTAACGACATAATCCGATATGCCTTTTGAGTTAGCGATAGAAATATCCTGATCCTGTGATTTTGCCGTCAACATAATAATTGGTGTGCTTGCCCAGCTGTTTTTAGTTCGGATATGATCAACTACCTGGAGTCCGTCAATGATAGGCATCATCACATCGAGCAAGACTAATTTAGGAGGGGATATTGAATCTATCGTGTCAATTGCTTCCTGGCCATTAAATACTATTTTTGTTTTATAACTTTGTTGGGAGAATAAAAGGGCGAGTAATTCGGCGACATGTTGATCGTCTTCGGCAATTAATATGTCGTAGTTGTTGATGCTCATCTTTCGTTTAACCTTATATTCAATGTCGATAGGCCCTAATGTAACGGCAGCGATTACCAAATTATCGAGCCGTTTTAAGAATAGTTTTACTTTGTTTGTTATTGCATCATTTCAAAAATGGATTTTAGCTAAGAAAACGGTTTTCTTGTCGATATTATCCTAGAGTCAAGCAGATGACCCCGCAGAAAAAAGTCAGTGCGATCAGTTAAATGGAGATTTTTCTGGGTATTTGTTATACCATTGTCCGCGCTAAAGTTGTTTAAAAACAATGGCTAAGGGTGTCTTGATGGTTAATATTTGACTTGCTGTTGCTGTTGTTATACATTTTGTCTAACGGTTATGAGGTTAACCTGTTATTATCTATTTGTTTTTAAGTATGCAGGTTATTTGTGTTAGATAATGTATAACAAAAAGTTATCAGGCTACGATATAGAAAATAAGACGTTAATTAGTGGCTGATGACGACGGGAGATAGTAGAAATGAGTGAATCAAGAAGAGATAGAGATTTTAACCCTGGTATGAAAATGAGAGAAAAAGCGATGGCTGTCGCTATGAAGCGCAAAGAAGAATATTTAGGGGCGAGAGTGCCTAAAGCGCTGAAAGAGCGAGTGATAAAAAAGGCCGACGAGATGGGGATTCCTGTTTCATTGCTGATTCGTCGTGTGCTTGAGGAAGCATTTTCTGACGGGGGAGATGTAAGTGCTGCAGTTTCGTCGACAGCGGCTGTTCAATCTCCTGCTGTTCCTGCGGCTCCGCAAAAAAAGGATAACTTCAGTGATATTATTGGCTGGAAAAATATGGAAGTAAATCAAGATCGCAGCTGCGAACGATGTCGTGAGCCACTACCTAAAGGAACTGTTGCCGAACTGGGTTTTAATGCTTCGGATACAGGTTATGTGATTGTCTGTAGTCAATGCAAAACACAGCTCTCCAATATTTAATTATTCGAATCACAATCGTTTTATTGTTGCTGATGCCGCTTATTGTGGCGGCAGAGTCAACGGATGAAATTGATGTGGCCTTACCTGATGATCTTGACATCCTGCTGGAAGAATATTCCCCGGCTAAACACATTTGGGGTGGTTATATAAAAAATGAGACGGCTTATCGTTTTGATGAGCCACGTAGTTTCACTAAAATTCGAAATGTCGCTTCTCTTAACTGGCAATATATTCTGACTTCAAGCGTAAAATTTTATACCTCCGGTTGGGCTTACTACGATCATGTTTATGATTTGTTTAATTACGAAACTATTACAGCACGTAGTGTGCGAGATGAAGATGAGCCACTGGTTTTTTTGGAGCAGCTAGAGCAGCAAAAAGATGATAAGAGGGCAGAAATTCGAGAACTTTATGTAGATATGTTTTTCGATGCGCTAGACCTCCGTATTGGTAAACAATATACCGTTTGGGGAGTGCTTGAGGGGATGCGCATCGTTGATGAAATTAACCCCATGGATTTTCATGAACTCATCACACCAGATTTACTCGATTATCGTATCGCACTCTGGACCTTCAAAGCGAACTACTACGCGGGAAATACAACCTACGAGTTGATCTGGATTCCTGAGCTGGTTTTTCATCAATCAGCACCACGTGGTTCTGAATGGGAGTTGTTTCAAGTACTGGATGGCACCACAAAACCGAAAAACTTTGAGCCGGAGTTTTCTGAGATTGGTTTTAAAATCACTCGCGCTATGTTGGATGCGGAGATTACATTCAGTTATTTTTACACCTGGGATGATTATCCAACAACTTTCCGCGTAATCTCACAAGATGATGTGAGCAGCGCAACACCGACTGAAGAGCTACCTATTTTTCCGACATATACACGAATGCAAATTTTTGGCACAACATTTACCAGAGAAATATCGGGAGATATTCTGAAAGCTGAGTTTGCTTATGTAAAAGATAAATATTTTGCCATTGTTGATGAATATGTTGATGGCTTTTTGATCTCTGACGGTGATGTGCAACGTGATCATATCCGCTGGGGGGTAGGGTACGATTTTAGTTTGTTTGGTGCTGATGTGGGGCCGGCCATTGGTCAGGCGATAATTCTTGATTATCAAAGTTATATTTTAACGACAGAATTTGATACAACATTCAATGTATTCTTGCGAAAACCGTTACCCAAATATTCTGCGGTTTTTTCTTTACTCTATATTCATCTTCTGAAATTTCAGGAGACTTACATAAAGCCGCGTGTGCATTTTAATTTAACTGATCATTTTCGAGTCACCCTGGGCGGTGATTTTTTTATTGGGCAGAGAACAAAGTTTGGGCGTAAGTCAGATGCATCTGCTGAAGGTGGTTTGGTTACACCGCAACAGAGAGCAAGATTTTTAGGTAATTTTAACGAGAATAAACGTTTTATTTTAGAGTTTAAATATACCTTTTAAAGGTTTCGTATAAAATTGTGGGAAAAATGGGGATTATGCTGATAATTGGGTTGAGGAATATAGAATTTTTAAACCTGAATTAAAAGAACAAACAGCATTTAGTCGATAAACGAATGGAAATGAAGGCTAAAAATGTTAAGTAGAATTTATTCACTGGGGTACACCTATCCAAAAGCAATCATTGCAACTGTTGTTGTATTGACGGTCTTTTTTGCAGCACAGTTAGATGGCCTGCGTTGGGAAACGGATGCGCGAGTCTATTTGCCAAAAGGTCATGAAGCGATTATCTATGATGAAAAAGTGGATGATATTTTCGGTGTTAAAGACACATTGATTGTCAGTATTGTTAACGAAGAAGAGACGATCTACAACACCGAGACCCTTGCTAGAATTGCTCGGATCAGCAAACAAATTTCCGAATTGAAAACGATTGAGGCAACTCGTGATGCGGACATTGCATCCATTGCGACATCAACAGTTTTCGAAGCAGATGACACCCATATGGGGTCTCGCCTTATTATGGATAGTGTGCCTCAAACTCCAGAAGAGATTGAAGCGATAAAGCAGACTATCGAGCATCATAAAGAGATACTGGTCGGGAATATTGTTTCAGCAGATGGAACTGCAGCAATGATCCGCGTGAAGATTAAAGAAGGCCAGGAAAATCGCTATATGACCTATTTTCAGGTCAAGGCAATTATCGACAAAGAGCGTGGCGCAGAAGTCAGCTGGGGACCATGGGGTGGTGGAACTGCTGACGAATCTGCTGATGGTGAGTCTACCGATGATGAATGGGAAGGCAATGAGTGGTCTGACGGTACTAAATGGAAAGATGGCAAGCGTATTGATGAGGATGCGGCCGTCGATGTAGTGCCTCTTGCGTCGGCAGGAAAAGCTGACGCCAGTAAATGGAAAGATGGACAAGCCAGAGATAATGCGACAACCCAATCAAATTCTGATTTTTCTGCAGATTCTTTCGAAGCAATTTCAGGTGGAAGTGCAGATAGCAAATTTGAAGAAACTTTTGGGGATTGGGACGTTGCCGGTTTTGATGCTGTGGTAGATTCGGCTTCGTCAAATAACTCTGTTACTCCAGTCGAAACATCCAATATACCCGAGGCGGACCCTAATAAGCCGGTAAACGATGTTTTTTATCTCTCTGGCCGGCCAGTGGTGGAAGTATCTTCCGGACTATATGCCATGGAAGATATGAAGATTATGATGCCTATGCTGGTTGCGATGATGGGCATTGTATTGATGATAATTTTCCGCACTTGGCGCGGTACTTTATTACCATTGATGGTAATGACAACATCAATTATCTGGACGTTTGGTCTAATGGTGTTGTTTGGCTATCCGCTTTATACCATCTCAACCATGCTTCCGATTATTCTTGTAGCGGTTGGAATAGGGGATGGGGTGCATCTCATGAGCGCCTATTATGACAAGGTTTTACAGAATCCACATGAGTCGGCAAATAATATTGTCAAAGATGCAACGCATAAACTTGGTCCACCATTGATTATGACCTCAGTGACTACTGCGATCGGTTTTCTTGCGTTAACTTTTGCTGATATGCCGCCATTCCGTGTTTTTGGTGTGTTTGCGTTGGTAGGAATTCTTATCTCATGGGTGATTACGATTACTCTGTTACCAGCAATACTTTCGCTCCTTCAGCCCAAAGTCGGTAACTATTTAGCAAAACGCAGAGCCATGCGCGTTTATGAAGAGAAGAATCGTTTAGCGCTGTTTTTAACATCGACAGGACGTTGGATAGACGCACATAAAAAGCAGTCGGTTACTGCATTGGGTGTTGCATTGGTAATTGCCGTAGCGGGAACTTCGCAGCTTTATGTGGATTCTAGTTGGATGAGTGATTTTGAAGACGATACTGATGTGCGAATTGCTGATGCCAAGGTGAATGAAAAATTCGCCGGTTCAATTTTTCTCAATATAGTGATAGAAACCAACGAAAAAGACTCGTTTAAAAATCCTGTATTGCTGAACAAGATGGAAGGGCTTCAGGATTATGTAGAAACCTTGCCCGAGGTGGGTGATACCTTGAGCTTGGTTGACTATGTGAAAAGCATGAATAAAGCGTTAAACAACGGTGATGAAACCTACAACAAGATACCTGAGTTACAAAAACAAATTGCTGAATATCTGTTTTTGTTTTCCGTTTCTGGTCGACCACAACAGTTGGATGAAGTGGTGGACTACGATTACAAAACGGGTTTAATCACTACGTTCATTAAAACTGACCATACTAATGATTTAAAAATAGTGATTGATGGTATACACAGTTATGTTGATGAGCATTTTAAAGATCTTAAAGTTGAAGTGAATTTGGCGGGATCGGGGAATAACTCTTACATCTGGGCCGATCTCCTGATCGGTAGCCAAACTGATGCATTGGTTCTTTCTAAAGTTGCTATATTAATTGTGGCGGGTCTAGTATTTGCCTCTTTTGTTGCGGGTGTTTATGTGGTGATTCCAGTAACGCTATCGACGTTATTGGTCGCCGGTTTTGCGGGTATCTTCTCTATTCCTCTCGATGTATCTACAGCTTTGGCGGCGGGTATCGCAATTGGTGTAGGGGTTGATTATGCAGTACATTTTCTCTTTCGCTATAACGCGGAACGAAAAGCGACAGGAAGTCATGAAGAGGCAACAGCAAATACATTACGAACAACAGGGCATACCATCGTGATTAACGCAATTGTTGTTTCACTTGGCTTTGCGGTATTACTGTTCTCCTCTTTCCCTCCTCACGTAAAATTGGGCGCATTTGTTACCGCGTATATGATCATTAGTTGTTTAGTTGCCATTTGGGTATTGCCAGCACTACTCTCTTATTTTCGCCCTACATTTGGTAAAACTCAGCAAACATGAAACAAATTGGGGTAGCACTTTTCCTGGTTTTATCTTTATTTGTTAGCTCGGTGCAGAGCAAGACAAAGGAGACTGGGTGGGTGTTCTCCCCAATCGTCGGTATTAATAAGCTTGATTTAAATGTTTTTTACGACACGGTGTATAACGCTCCGTTTGCCGGAACAGTGCGTATAAATACCGATTTACCCGAAGATGTCGAGGGTGCTTCAGCTTATCCATCGCAGCAATTCTATTTTGAGAATAAATTGTCGCCCCGTTCAGTGGATATGGAAGGCGGTTTAGAGGCGCGCCGAAATTTTGGAGGGCAAAACGATTTTTTTATTGGTATTGGTGCATGGGAAACTAGCGCGGCAGCAAAAGATGTTGTTGTGACTTTTCCTCTGCAAGGTGAACGTCTCAATCGTGCGAAATATTCGCGGCGTGGAAAATTATCTTATACCCAATACTATCTTGGTGTGCAGCACTATTTAGGGAATCGTAAAAAGCGTTTTAACACTTATTTCAGTACGAGTATTCGCGCGTTGTTTGATATCGATTACGAAGAGACCAATGTGTTTGATTTTATTAGTGGCGAACCCAAAGGCTTTAAACGCATATTTATTTTTCAATCTCAAGCAACAGGGTTGCTCATGTTGCAGCTCGGTGGAGGGATGGAGTATCGTTTTGCGGAACGGCTCTCTTTCTCTTTGGAAGGAGGGTATGCATTTCACTTAAAAGATGGTGTTTTAAAAGGGGTGACAACCAATAACGACTATAACGATGGGGATGGAATCACGACTGAACCGTTAGTGATAGTACCTATTAATCCGGAGTTAGAAGTTGGGGCGCAGGATGAAGATGGAACTGATTATAATAAGGTGAAGCTACGATTCGATGGTTGGCATATCGTCACAAAATTCAGTATTGCATTTTAATCGAAATTTTATGCAACGTTAGGGTTTAGGAGAGGGAGCAAATGATTAGAGAGAAAACGGGCTGATAAAAAGAGCTATTCTGACCAAGATGAAAATGATGTCGGGTGTCGATAGGGATGTTTATGCGTGCGTTGAAATGAAAAATTTCAATCGTCCCCCAACTCCTGTTAATTATGGGGTTAAGTCTTGCTTAAGTAAAGTTTTTTTTATTATTGCACTATTACTCCTTTCATATTCGCTCAATGCGGAAGAAGATACACCTACAATTAAACGATTGCTCAGTAGCGGCATGGATATGTTAGTGAAACAAAAGTCTCATGCCGCGAACATTCTCTTTAAGCAAATTGTTTTATTAAATCCCAATCATGCAGAAGCTTATTTTCGTTTGGGCCAGTCTCACATGCAGCAACGAAAGGCGAAAGAGGCTGTTGAGCATATTGTTAAAAGTACCCAGCTTGATCCCATGAATATGATCTATGGTCTTTATTTGGCGAAGATCTATGATAAACAAGGTGATTTAGTAAAAGCTCAAGCGGAGTATCAGCGGCTTATGGATTCAGGTTCGAATTCCGAGCGAATGGGTGAAGTAGAGATGCTTTTTTCATTAACAACTGGCCGAATATTAGCGCAAAAAAATGAGATGAGTGCGGCGTTGTTAGTTTTTAACGGTTTGTTATTGGATTACCCTGATGACCCTCAAGTCTTGTTTAATATTAGCAACGCTTATATGGCACTTAATCGTTATGATGAGGCAGAGGCGATCTATAAAAAACTTTACGAAATAAATAATCAGAATGAAACGGTCAATCTGAATTTGGCAAAGATCTATTCTACTACTAATCGTCCTTTGTTGGCGATGGAGCATCTTCAAAATATCATGAAATTAGGGAGGAATGATGCTCGCCATAGGTTCGCAACAATTGAATATAATATTATTCGCGGGCGTGAATTACTTAAGATAAATGATTGGAATGGTGCGTTGCAAGCATACAAAATTGCTGTGGAGCTTGATCCGACACGAACAGAAGCATTTTTTAATATTTCGTTGGCGCATTTGCAATTGGGAAATATTCAACTAGCGGAGCGCGGTTTTCTCAATGTTTTACGGATTAAACCGGATGATTTTTTAGCGCGTTTGAATTTAGCTCAATTATATTACAACTCAGAACAGACCGATCAAGCGAAAGAGCATCTCACTTATATTATTGAAAACGATAAAAGCGGGCAGTTTTCTCATCAGGCAAAAATACGTCTCAATGTAATCCACACACTGTTAGCTGATAAGGCCTTGGATAGCGGTAATATTGATAAGAGTCTGATGGAATATTCCAAAGCGCTAGATTTTTTCTCGGCAAATGTGAAAGCTAGTTTTAATCGCGGCATGATCTATATTCAAAAAGAAGAGTTTGCTGCTGCGCAGTTGGAGTTTGAATCGGTTATTCGTCACGAGCCAGATAATATTCAAGCGCGAAATAATTTGGCGCATATTTATGAACAGTTGAATAAATTTGCCAAAGCTTCAGAACAGTATGAAGCTGTTCTAGAAGCTGATCCTGATAGTAAAGAAGGGAAATATGCTGCCACCCGATGGCGTAATACCAAAGCTAGAGGTTTGTGGGAAAAAGGGCAGTTGGACGAATCTGAAGCAATGTTTAAAGAGATTGTGGCTGATGAGCCAGGCAATTTAGAAGCATACACCTATTTGGGGATTATTCAATCAAGTAAAGGTGACTTTGAGGATGCTGCTGCATCGTATCAAAATGTATTGAATTTGCGCCCTACTCACTATTCAGTGAAATTGTTATTAGGAAAAGTTTATGAGGATCTTGGTTTAGATTCGCTGGCAGCGAACGAGTACCGCAGTATTATTTTTGCCGGAGGGACGATTAGGCAAATTCCTGAGGCTGAGCACAGATTGGAAGAGGTTGAGGCGAGGCTCAGCGGTTTTTCTAATTCTTTAAGCTATAAGCTCGTCTATGATAGTAATTTGAATCTTAATGATGATATTCCATATTCTGAAATTAGGTCTGATTTGGCCGTGAGTTTTTTGTATGCGATAAAAACTACTGATGATTTAAGTTTTCGCTTTAGCTGGAGCCCGACTTATTCTGATTATCATTTGAATCAAACCGATTATTATCGAACAGATCTATTCTCCAAAGTATCATATGGTCGCCCTGATGATAATTGGTCGGCGTCGTTCACAAGCCAAGAGCAAGATAATTTAGTAAACGATAGAAAGCTGAATGAAGTAATGAGTGCTAATTTTTCACGTGGAAAAAAAATGTTTTTAAGCCCATTCCTCGCTTTTTCTTCGTCTGCTACGGATGACAATAAGGTAGCTACATCAGGAACTATGAACTTTGCTCTTCGTCATCTTATTTCATTTAGCTCAACACCCATTGAATCGTTAACGACTTCCCTAAATTTTTCTATGTTTCAAAACAGCAGCAATGGAATTGGCACAAGTTTAAGTTATATGCTGTCTATATATCGAAGTTTAACCAATGAAGTCTCTGTCTCGGAGACAAGTATTAGAGTTGAGCGTGACACGTTGACAGGAAATGAAACTAGAATAGCTAATGAAGTGGTGACATACGATCCCAATGATTATGAGTCTAATAGCCATACATTAGCACTAAATTTTCGCAAAATGCTGGCACCAGGTGTGGTGGGAAGCTTTGCATTAAATTCCACGTTGACAAGCTATATTAATGCAGATTCAGGTGTTTTAACACGAGATGGGAGAAGTGTGAACCGCTTGAACTTCACTATAGGAAGTGGGGCAAGCCTTTACTATTTTTTCTTTAAAGATCTCAGCATCTTTACATCAGCCAGTTACCAGAAAAACTTTTCTAGTTTGCCGGTTGGTTTGAGCACGGGGTTAAGTGGTGAAGATGCGATAGCGTCTTTGCAAAGTACTTCGCTTGGAGATTACAGTCGCTATAATATAGAGGTTGGATTTCTGATGAATTTTTAGCGTTGCTCCACCGCACGTATAGTGCAGTGGAGCGTTGTCTCACATTAATCTTGAATAGATTTAAATGCTGAGATTGCCCAGTACAACGTCCCTGCGGCAAAGGCCAACGTTACTCCAAACCCTACTCCAAATGTTGCAAAATCAGGTGTGGTGGATAGTACCGCGCGTACCGCGCTTGTTGCATATTCAATCGGGTTGAAGCTACCAATTGCATGAATCCAGCCTGGCATAAATTGTTCAGGAACCATCGCTGATGAGAAGAACATGAGCGGTAAAGTCATTAAGTTACCCATGATAACAAGTGGTTCTTCGCGCTGTAGCTTGATTGCTAACCCGTTTGAAAGTGCAGCAAATGCAATGGCAAGCAATAAAATAACTAACATACCGAGGAAAATATAGAGCGGGTTATAGTTGGTTGTTGCGCCCATTAACCAAGCGGCAATCAATACGATAAAGGCTTGGATGACGGCTTGCACTGCTGAGTGTAAAACACGGCTTAGAACAATTGCTGTTCGTGAAGCGGGAGAGACGAGCATTTTATCTACCGTGCCTGCACTGATTTCACGTAATAGACTTACCCCAGCCCATGATGACCCAAATAATACTGTCATGATTAAAACGCCAGGTACGAAGTAATCAATATAGGTATCAGCAGGAAAACCAGGTAGTTTTGCGAAATAGTTGAATAACGATCCAAAAATAAACAGCCATAGCAGCGGTTGGATCAAAGAGAATAGCGACCATAGCGGCATGCGCATGGAGATTTTGACGTATTTGTTAAATAGATACCAAGTATCGGCTAGCATTTTTTGTCCCTATTTGTCTGTTAATTGCTTTTACGTGTGAAGGTATGTGCTATTAATTGTTTTTAGGCCGCGATTTTTCGTCGCTGCTATTTTTTTCAGAGATTGTGTTTCCCTTCTCATTGTCGGCATGCCAGGCTGCAGACTCTTCAGCAGACCACTGCTTATTTTTGTCCCATTGAGAAGACTCTTCTTCGTTCCATTGTTTGTTTTTATGCCACTCGTCAGCTTCTTCTTTTGTCCATTCTTTGGAATCGTCGTCTGATTTTTCAGTAGGTTTTTCTTCCACTGCTTCTTCATTTTTAGAATGCCAAGCGGCAGATTCTTCGGCAGACCACTGTTTGTTGCCGTTCCACTGCTTGGACTCTTCTGCAGACCATTGCTGATTAGTATCTTGGCTGGCGTTTTCAGTTTGCTTTTCTTTACCAGAGTGCCAGGCTGCAGCTTCTTCAGGAGTCCACTGCTTATTTTTATCCCATTCCGCTGTTTCGTCTTCATTCCATTGTTTGTTTTTGTGCCACTCAGCGGCTTCTTCGGCAGTCCAAACTTTATCTTCGCTGTCGGACTCTTCGTTGGCCTGTTGCCATTTTTTGGCCCACATACCGCCACCGCCTTTCCCGGCCCATTTTTCCCACCATTTTTCTTCGCCGTCTTCACCTTGTGCATCAATACTTGCACCGGTATATTTGATGAAAACGTCATCGAGTGTAGGTCTTTGGTAAGAGACGTTGATAACGTCAGCTTTTACTTCATTGCAATTTTCAATTAATCGCGGAATTGAAGTGGCACCATTTGATACATATAGGTGAAGTTTATCTTTTTCCCACATGGTATCCATGACAAAGTCATTTTCGCGTGCCTTGTTAACGATGTCGTTTTTGTTTTGGGGATCTTTGAATTGTAAGGAAACAACATCACCACTAATAGCATCTTTTAGCACTTCAGGCTTATCGATGACTTTGATGTTACCTTTGTCAATAATCGCAACACGGTTTGACAGTTTGTCGGCTTCTTCCAAATAGTGTGTGGTTAAAAGAATGGTCAGGCCGAATTCGCCATTCAGCTTACGAATGTATTTCCATAAGCTTTGACGGCTTTGCGTGTCCAGCCCCAGCGTTGGTTCATCGAGAAAAAGAATTTTTGGGCGATGTATAAGCGCTGTCGCGATGTCGAGTTTACGCCGCATACCACCTGAATAACTAGAAACCAGATTATCTAATACATCTGCTAATTCAAAGTAGCTTCCTAGCTCTTCGACGCGTGCTTTTATCTCGGTTTTTTTCATACGGTAGAGATGACCTTGTAACTCTAGGTTTTCTCGACCTGTAAGGAAGTAATCTACTCCTGTATCCTGTGCTACGTAACCAATAGACTGCCTAACTTTTTCTGGTTCAACATCAATGTTGTGTCCGGCAACGAAGACTTCCCCATCGTCAAAGCCACTGAGTGTTGTTAAGATTTTTATTGTGGAGCTTTTTCCCGCACCGTTTGGTCCTAGCAGGGCAAGTATTTCGCGATCTTCAATTTGAAGAGATAGCTGGTCTACCGCTTTGGTACCATTTGTATAAATTTTGTTTAATCCATTAATGGTTATCATAGTGTTTGGTTGCCTGTTGATATTTATCTAAATTCCCCGTCCATTTGCGGTAGGTGCAAACCCGATGGGGGAATATAATTGATTTCAGCAAATATAGTGTAGGTATATCGTCATGTGCTACTTTTTTGTATACCTTTAATTTATTGAGGACGTAATACTACACGTTTGAACTGTTGATTTAAAAGTGTATTTCTACATCTCATCAAATACGCTGGTTGAAAAATAAACGACATATGCTTTGCTGAATAAACGCTAGAGGTAATTGCTCGGATTTATTTGACAGTGGCAGCCGCGTCTCGTAAATTAACTCGCTTATGTAAAAATAACGTGTATTTGTCGACACATAGCGTAAAGTTCTAATCGTGTCGTGAATTGAAAGCAGACGTAAACTCAGTTAGAGAAGAATAGGGAATAAAACCAATGTTTGTTTCGAGGGGATGGAAAAAGCCATCAAGGGGAGCTGCTCGTGTCGCTACCTTGTGCGCTATTTTGTTTGCTGTTCCGCTTTCTCTGTTGAGCTATAAAGTTGGTTTTGCTGACGGCTGGTTACCGGATAATTCTGAGGTTGATCCTGATACAGGGCAAACTTTAGATTCCACGAAAGCCGCGAATGTTATTGAGAATAATAAGGCATCGGAAGATGGATTGAGAATTGGTGGTATCGCCAACACTCGCCATAACTTGACAATGTCGTACCTCCTTCCCGACGTTGCTGCGAGGATGGATCGCTATCGTAATAATTATTTTGAAGTCTGTGTTTATTGCCACACACCTCATGGCGCGAATTCTACAGCTGCCGCTCCGCTATGGAATCGTACAGTTGCACAAAGGAATTATATTCTTTATAACCAAGATCAAACCACAAGTTCTACGACATATTCTCAAGCTAGCGGCAGTGATCTAAAATACACGCAGCCAGGACCAAATTCTTTAACTTGCCTCTCTTGTCATGACGGTGCGACGGCTATCGACTCTGTGATCAATATGCCTACTCAGTTAACTGCAACTAATTTGAAAGCGGGTTATAGTGTTCAACAGGAATCTACAGTAAATAACGATTTTCTTGATGCCTGGAGTGGGAACTTGCTCGGCATGCCGGGGCCTGGAGATCCAAGTACCACAGAGGAAGTAACTAGTCATGCCGGGTTCAATACTCAGGATTCGGGAAGCTTGTGTATTACCTGTCATAATCCAAATTCATTACCGCCGTTTGATGCACCAGACTTTGAAGTTCTGTCGATTGGTGATCAATTTAATACTGGGGTACTGAACAACGCTCGTGCTGATTATCTCGCAGATGACCATCCAATTGGCGTAACTTATCCGACTTCATTTGGGCCTGAAGTTGATTATCGTGAACCAGATGTATCGACTGCAAAAATAGCCTATTTCGATGATAATAGTAATGGTCGTGCCGATCCTAATGAAGTGCGCTTATATGACACTGGGGATGGTTATGAAGTTGAGTGTGGCTCTTGTCACGACCCGCATGGCATAAAAGTTGGAGGCGATGACAATAACGAGTTGATCCCGAGCTTTTTGAGGGTAGGGGATTTTGATAACCGAGTTTCTCGTGCAGCGGGATTGGGTTCAGATAGGTCTCAAGTTAGTGCGAATCAAGGTAGTAAACTTTGCTTAACGTGCCACGTTAAATAGTGTGGCGTGTTTAGTTACATATGCCACATTCAGGATCTTTCTTAAACGTTAGTTCTTTCCACTTCATCTTTAATGCGTCAAACAGCAGTAACTTTCCGCTTGAATTGTCTCCAATATTTGCCAGCACTTTTAATGCTTCGCAAGCTTGTAGTGAACCTATTACTCCAACTATCGGGGAGAATACTCCCGACTGAGTGCATGTTTCAGTCGCTTCTTCGGATTCTTTAAATAGGCAGTGATAACAAGGGCTGTCTTTTTGGTCGAGCCTAAATGTGCTTAACTGTCCTTCGAATCGAATTGCTGACCCTGAGATAAGAGGGGTTTTTTCTTCAACGCAAATACGGTTTGTTAGGAAGCGTGATTCAAAATTATCAGACGCCTCAATAACGGCATCACATGATTTCACGTATTCTCTAAGTTCTTCTTCATCAAGTTTGTGATTGATGGTAACTACGTCAGTTTCCGGATTTATCGCTTTTAGTTTTTGCTTTGCTGAATCAACTTTATCGTGACCGATGTCATTTGTGGAATGGATGATTTGTCGTTGAAGATTACTTAGTTCAACCTGATCAAAATCAGCGATATTTATTTTCCCAACGCCACTGCTTGCCAAATAGAGCGCGACCGGTGAGCCAAGCCCACCAGCGCCAATAATTAAAACACTTGATTGGTTGATTTTACGCTGCCCCTCATAATCCAATTGAGGCAGCATAATATGTTTTGAGTAGCGGAGAAGTTGTTGGTTATTCATTCCAGGTATACGTGACTACACTATTCATTGGCGTGCGTCCGTCGTCTTCCCACCCTCCTACCAAGTAGATAGTGTTGTAATGCACGGCGACACCCATTGCTGCGCGAGGAATAGGCATATCTGGGAGGCGATCCCAATCAGTGCTTGAGTCGACAGCGCAGACGGCTGCTCGGTTATGAATGTTGTCTGTACTGTATCCACCAAAGAAGAAGAAATTACCTTGAATATTACACATGCCTTGCCCAGCAGCTGGCCATGGTAAGTTGAGGTTTTGATCTTGTTTCCAGTTGCCGTTGTCTAAGTCATAAGTTTCAAAAAAATCGAAATTATTGAACCCTTCAGGTGTAAAGGCTACACCGCCACATGTGTAAATTTGGTTGTTGTGGGTTAGCGCTGAAGCGGCAAATCGCGGAGTGGGTAGTGGAGCTAGCTGCTCCCAGCTATCATTACCTGGCGTCCAGCGTTCGCAGAAATCAAATCCAGGGTCAGTCTTTGGGCCACCTAAACATGCATCAGGGTGATGTCCACCTAAAATGTAAATGGTATCCCCAGCTAAAGTGGCAGCGGGATAATCATGAGGCTGAATCATATCTGGGCCAGCTGTCCAGCTATCCGTTTTGGGGTCGTAAATTTCTACCGTTTTTAGAAATTGAAAATTTCCATCTGGTTTTTTAAACCCTCCTCCAATAATATAAATCTTATCCTTGATAAGAAAAGCTGCAGTGCCTGAGCGCTTCGTGGGCATGTCTGTTAAATTGCTCCAGCGCTTTGTAATCGGATCGTAGCAAACGCAACTCTTGAGGCTGGAAAATTCTGGCCCTCCACCTCCAAACACATATATTTTGTTCTCATACGTTATGACCGGAGCATGAGATCGTGCAACTTCCATCGATGTAATCGTGTTCCAGTTACCGCTATTCTTCCCCATATTGATTGATCCTAATAAAGTTAAAGTGAGTGAAAATTCCTTATTTTATCGTTGTTTGCCAAAGACACTGTATGAGAAATTTCAGTACTGCGTATTTTTAGCTAAAAACAACAGAATGAGGGTTCATTTTTGATAGACTGCTTTTCTGAGCGAGATACTAACTAACTAACTAAAAAATTCATACCCTTCAATGAATTATTACCACTATTATAATGAGTTAAAGGTGTGTAAAATAATTCAACCGCACTCATAGCTTGGTTGATTGCTGAGATATTGGTTGATAGTATAACGTCCATAATAATAAGTCATAAGGACAGTGTGTTTGGGGTGATTTTACACTAATCTAAAAAAATCTATATTCTGTACGATAACATCCATTAGATATGTGTCTGCCGTTGTGCTTGCGCGCGCAAATAATTAAGTAGTGTGTAATACATTGCTAAGTGACGAATTTTGTTAACAAATGGCGTAGAAAAAATAAATTATCCGTGTGATAATTTGAAAATAGAAGGATCTTTGGCCTATTAACTGGTTGCAATAATTAAAATATGGGCTAAGAACTAGAAGTTTAATTTTCTCGCACTAATTGGGTGAAGCTACAATCAAAGTTAGTTTCTAACGTATTAGTTATAGAATCAAAACGAATAGGTTCGGGGGTGAGTAAGTGCTAATGAACGACAATGTCGGTGCCGACAAAAAATACGCTACCGCGCTTGCTGAGGAGCAGGGAACGTCATCTATACCATCTGCAAAAAAACAATATGAGCCTTTGCAGGATACATTCGGAAGAACATTCGATTATGTACGAATTGCGATAACTGAAAAGTGTAATCTTCGCTGTACATATTGTATGCCTGAAGAGGGTGTTGATTTCAAAAATGGTGAACAAATATTAACGACTGAAGAAATTTTGCGAGTTGTTGATGTGTTAGCTCGAATGGGCGTTAAAAAAGTTCGCTTTACAGGTGGTGAGCCACTTGTAAGAAAAGATATTATCGACTTAGTTAAGGGTTCTGCAAATACGCCTGGTATTAAAGCGGTGCATATGACAACCAATGGAATTATTTTTCCAAAATATGCGCAACAGCTTCGTGATGCAGGGTTAACGGGCGTTAATATTAGTTTAGATACTGTTGATGAAAACAAGTTTTTCAAAATTACACGCCGCGCAGGTTTGGATAAAGTACTTGAAAGCATTAAGCTCGCTCAAGATTTAGAATTTCCTCGTGTAAAAGTTAATACTGTGGCAATGCGGGGGTTCAATGACGGTGAGCTCGAAACGTTTTATGAAATGACAAAAGACAACCGAGTTACTGTTCGTTTTATAGAATTTATGCCGTTTGATGCTCATCAAATTTGGGAAACTGGCGAGCATTTTTTAAGTGCTGAAACCATGATTCGCCAACTAAAAGAGAAGTACCCAGATATTGAGCTAGCTTCTGGAACAAGAACTGAGCATCATATATTTCAAGTTCCAGGGTACAAGGGAAAAATAGCGATAATTCCTGCCTTTACCCGTAGCCTATGTGGTAACTGTTCTAGAATTCGACTTACTGCTGATGGTGGTGTTCGAAATTGCCTTTATTCTGATCAAGAATTTACCGTGATGGATATGATTCGTAGTGGTTGTACTGATGAAGATATTGTTCTCAAGTTTAGAGAGGCGTTTAAGGATAAAGCTAAGGATGGATTTGAGTCTCGCAAAAAAGCTGCGATGAAAGAGTCAACGATCGAGTTTAAAGGTCGCAGCAGTATGACTCAAATCGGCGGTTAGATTTCAACGGTGAAAAAGGTGAATTACTCATGTAATTCACCTTTTTTCTATCATGTACACGAATGTATCTATAGCCAAATATACTGGCTTGTTTTGATGCTTCAATTCAATTTTAAACTTAAGAGAAGTGCATATGGATAATAAACTTACCCATTTTAATTCTGCTGGCGAAGCGCATATGGTTGATGTTGGTACGAAAGATATTACAGTTCGCGAAGCTGTGACAGAGGGTCGTATATACATGGAAGCGAGTACTCTTAAACACATCCTCGAAGGCAATCACAAGAAAGGCGATGTGTTGGGTATAGCGCGAGTAGCGGGAATTATGGGCGCTAAAAAAACGCCAGACCTAGTACCCTTATGCCACCCATTGCTGATTACAAATGTTGAGCTGGATTTAACCGCTGAGCCTGAAACGAATTCAGTATATTGCAAATGCAGTGTTCGTTGTAATGGGCAAACAGGTGTTGAAATGGAAGCATTGTGTGCGGTACAAGTTGCTCTGTTAACTATATACGATATGTGTAAAGCTGTTGATCGAGGAATGGTTATTACGGATGTTGGTTTGACTAAGAAGTCAGGTGGTAAATCTGGCACTTGGGTTCGTGATGCTGAATAAGGCGCATAGCGGAGATTAATGATGAAAATAGCGATTAAATACTTTGCAAGTATGAGAGACACGATGGGAAAAGCTGACGAATCTGTCGATATTGGTGATAAATCAAACGTTGCAGATCTGTGGGGGGCTGTTTCTCAAACCCCAATGCCCGAAAATACGTTAATCGCCGTTAATATGGAGTATACAAACAGCGAACATGTACTGAATGACGGTGATGAAGTTGCTTTTTTTCCTCCAGTAACAGGTGGCTGAATATGAAAGTAATTGTACAAGAGGGGACTTTTGATCCTTGGCAGGCAGTACAGGATTATCAGGCAGAAAATATAGCTGAAGGTAAACACGGAGCATCAGTTACGTTTATTGGCTCTATGCGTGACTTTAATGATGGTGTTGAAGGTCTATCTCGTATGTATTTGGATCACTATCCAGGTATGACGGAAAAGCATATTGAAAGAGTTTGTCAGGATGCGTTGGACAAATGGGACGTATTAGATGCATTTGTTGTTCATCGAGTTGGCAGTATAGAGCCGAACGATGCAATTGTTCTTGTTGTCGTTTGGTCCGAACACAGAGCAATGGCTTTTGATGCTTGTCGTTTTATCATCAATGATTTAAAGCATCGGGCTCCTTTTTGGAAACGTGAGGCTAACGCAGAAAAAGAGCGTTGGGTTGAAGGTAATACGGTTGATGAAGTTGCCGACCAGCACTCAGACGTGGCTAAAAGAGCAAGCTAATTAAACGTTCGACCTGAATCAAGATTTGAGAAAAAACGAGGTTTAATAACCTCGTTTTTTTTGTTATGAGGCTTTTTGAAGATTAGTTTTTGAGCCATTGAGCTACAGTTTTTGCGTAATAGGTTAAAATGCCATTTGCTCCTGCTCGTTTCATCGATAACAGCGACTCAATGACTACAGCTTTTTCATCTAACCATCCATTTTGTGATGCAGCTTTCAGCATCGCGTATTCACCGCTAACTTGATATACATATGTTGGAACACCAAATTCGTCTTTGATTCTGCGAACGATATCAAGATAGGGCATGCCCGGTTTTATCATTACCATATCTGCACCTTCTTGAAGGTCGAGAGCCACTTCTCTTAAGGATTCGTCGCTATTTGCCGGGTCCATCTGATAGGTGTATTTATTGCTAGCCCCGAGGTTTGTGGCTGAACCAACAGCATCGCGAAATGGACCGTAAAAACTTGAAGCATATTTCGCAGAATAGGCGAGTATGCGGGTATTTCTATGGTCTTCATCTTCAAGTGCCTCTCTAATGGCTCCGATTCGACCATCCATCATGTCTGATGGTGCAACAATATCAGCGCCTGCTTCAGCGTGGGATATTGCTTGTTTTATCAATACTTCAACGGTCTCGTCATTCATTACATAACCGGCATCGTTAATTAGCCCATCTTGACCATGTGTCGTGAATGGATCTAGTGCAACATCGGTAATAACACCGAGTTCGGGGAAGTTTTGTTTTACGGCTCGTACCGCTCGTTGAGCTAAGCCTTCGGGATTAAAAGCTTCTTTCGCATCTAATGATTTATTATTGCTTGGTGTAACTGGAAATAAGGCAATTGCTGGAACACCTAGGTTTACGAGATCCTCAGCTTCTTTTAGCAGTAAATCAATGCTGAGTCGCTCAACGCCAGGCATAGATTTAACTTCTTCTCGTTGATTTTCTCCTTCAAGAATGAACATGGGAAAAATTAGATCATCAACAGACAAATGACTTTCTCGCATTAACCGACGACTAAAGTCATTGAAGCGCATGCGTCTCATTCTTGTAATTGGGAATGATGAGAATGCGTCAGATTTAGTGGCCATATAGATTTGCTCCTAGCGGTGAATATGATTGGAGCGTGGCTTGATTCAGCCACGTTCGCAGTAAATTAGAATGTCTGGTTCTTGAAATGGAATTAGAAATTATCGATAACTGTGCATACGTCATCAAATATTTTTGTCATTTCTCCCATACCATTTAATTTGAAGAGTTTGTTTTGAGCATTATAAAACTCTATCAATGGTGCGGTTTGTTCGGCGTATACATCTAGACGTTTGCGGACTGTCGCCTCGGTATCATCTGTTCGGTGGCCTAGTGTACCGTTGCATTTATCGCAAATATCTTCTTTTGTAGGAGGCGAGCTGAAAATGTTGAACATCTGTCCACAATCGTTACAGGTTCTGCGTCCCGTAATGCGTTCTACAATTTGTTCATTATCAACTTCGAGAAGAATCGCACCGTCCATTGACCAGTCAAATTCTGCTAGCAATTTATCTAACGCGTCCGCTTGCGAGTTGTTGCGAGGAAACCCATCGAGAATAAAACCATTTTTTGCATCATCTTCATTTAAGCGCTCTTTTATCATGCCGAGAACAATATCGTCGGAGACTAATTGTCCAGCATCCATAATAGCTTTGGCTTTGTTGCCTAATTCTGTTCCGGCTGAAACAGCGGCACGTAACAAATCTCCTGTTGAAATTTGAGGAGAGTTGTATTTCTCCATTAGCATTTTAGCTTGCGTGCCTTTTCCAGAACCTGGAGCGCCAAGTAAGATGATTCTCATTTCTTTATCCAACCCTCATGTATTGATTATGTTTTAACAGATTATTTTACCTTCATTTTAGAGCAATGTAACGGGTGAGTTTTATTTCATTGTTCATGGAGGTAGTTCCTATTGGTGAATAGATAGACAAAAGCGGTGATCTTTTATTTTAACCCTGCACTGATTCCTATTATAATGCGGCCTCAGAATTTTAGCGGTGCATATCGGTTGAAATATGTGCAATTCATAATAAACGTAGGAGTCATAAATGAGCTTAAAAAATATTCCAGCAGGTAAAGATGTACCTAATGATGTAAATGTAATCATCGAAATACCCGCTTTGAGCGAGCCAGTAAAATATGAAGTAGATAAAGATTCTGGTGCGTTATTTGTTGATCGTTTCATTGGAACAGCTATGCACTATCCATGTAACTACGGTTATATCCCAAATACATTGGGTGACGACGGTGACCCCGTAGATGTGTTGGTTGTTACGCCAATCCCACTACGTGCTGGTTCGGTTATTCGTAGTCGTGTTGTCGGTGTTTTAGATATGACAGACGAGTCAGGTCGAGATGAAAAGTTGATTGCTGTGCCTGTGAGTAAAATGACGCCACTTTATGACGATGTGAAAGAAGCGACTGATTTGCCAAAGATATTACTCGAGCAAATCAAACATTTCTTTGAGCATTATAAAGATTTGGAAGCTGGCAAGTGGGTAAAAGTTGAAGGTTGGGGCGACGCTGAGACAGCTCGTGAAACCATCATGAAAGGTATAGAAGCTGCGAAATAACAGTTCTTCACAGATGTACTGCTGATTATATCTTAATCAGCAGTTCTCTTGTTCCCACACTAATCTCATTTTCTCGTCTTTCTTTCGCTTTAACAGCGGAATACGTTACTCTCATAGATAATCCTAAATTAATCAGATGAACCACAATTTATAGCACAATCATTTGATTTACTTGGCTATATGAAAAGTGTTTGATTCACCAACCAGGTGAACGCAAAACTTTTCATTACGCTAATCAAACCAACTGCTTGCACTCTAAACGTGCGGCCAACTGATTATTCTAGGATAATCATTATTTTGCTGGGGCATCGATAATTTGTCGGGAAATCACCACCATCACAATGCTTCTTCTGGGCGAGTATTATACCTCGCGTTAATTCTAACGTTTGGATTTGCAATCATTGAATTTATTGGAGGATGGTTTTCTAACTCTCTTGCGTTAATGGGAGATGCTGGCCACATGGTGACTGATGCAGGCTCTTTATTAATTGCCATTATCGCAAATTGGTTAAGCAAGAAGCCACCTACATCAAAGCATTCTTATGGTTTGATTCGAGCTGAAGTGGTGGCTGCGTTGTTGAATGGCTTGTTTATGCTGCTTGTTATATTCAGTTTGGTTACGTTTTCTATTCAACGTTTTCAAAATCCTGAAAGTGTTGATGGTGTGAACGTAATGATCATTGCCACAATTGGGTTATTCGTAAATATTGTTGTCGCCTACGTGTTGAGTCGAGGCGAAGAAAATATAAACACTAAATCAGCTTTATTGCATGTGATGGCTGATTTGTTGGGGTCGGTTGCGGCGTTGGTTTCTGGCATCGTCATCTATTTGTATGGTTGGATGATAATTGACCCACTGTTAACAATAGTGATTTGTCTGTTGATTTTATTTTCAACGATTCATTTGCTCAAAGAAGTTCTACATATAATAATGGAAGGCGTGCCGTCTCATATCGATTTGAATAAAGTCGGTATAGAAATAGCGAGCATTGAGAAGATTGTGTCAGTTCATGATTTGCATATATGGACATTATCTTCCGGAAAAATTGCACTCTCTGCGCATATAGTGCTAAGAGACTTGCAACACTGGCAAGAGGTGTTTGAGGAATCTAAAGCATTGCTCAATAGTTCGTTTCACATTGAGCACATAACATTACAACCTGAATTGATTGATGAGCAGGTGATGCTTCCTCTGGAACGAAAATAAACTTGCTGTAATGTTGTCGCTGTTATAAATAATTTAAAAAAGGCCTCTTAATGACGGAAGAATCAGTTCCTTTTTGGCGATTAAAACTACTTGAAAATATGACTAAAGAGGAATGGGAATCACTTTGTGATGGCTGCGCTCGCTGTTGTCAAATTAAGCTAGAGGATGTTGATGATGGCGAAGTATATTATACTCAGCTCGTTTGTCATCTACTTGATCTTGATTCGTGTCAGTGTACAAAATACGAAACGCGCAGCGAACTGGTTCCCACGTGCGTTAGTATGAACGCGAAAGATGCGAGAAATATAGAGTGGATGCCAAGTACCTGTGCTTATCGTCTTCTCGCTGAAGGAAAGGATCTTCCTGAATGGCATCCCTTGGTGAGCAAGGATAAATACAGTGTAATTGATGCTGATATTTCTGTTCGTGGCAAAGTTATTCCAGAATATAAAGTGCCTGAAGACGAGTGGGAATATTATGTGACAGATAGACATGAATGATGAGCTTTATTCACCATGTCCGTAACAGTTAATCGACTTAAATTCCTCTCGATTGCACTTAGCTTTATCTTTATTAGTGCATGCTCTAATTCACCTGTCGTTCCGATAAAACATTCTAATGCTAAATATTCTTCTGAATTGTTGAAAGATAGTTCCGTTGTTAAAACGCGGCTCAATCAGCAGTTGGCAAAATGGAAAAACGTAAAATACAAACTAGGAGGCTTATCGAAATCAGGAATCGATTGTTCGGGGTTTGTCTATCTAACATTTAGAGATGAATTTGGAATTGGTTTACCTAGAACGACAAAAAAACAAACTGAGGCAGGTCATTTTGTAAAGCAGAGAAATTTAAAGGCTGGTGATTTGGTATTTTTTAAAACTAGCTGGAAAGTTAGGCATGTGGGAATTTATATGGACAACGGTAAATTTATTCATGCATCAACTAGCCGCGGTGTGACTATTTCGAGTCTAAATAATCGATACTGGAAAGAGAGATATTGGAAAGCAGTGCGAGTACGGGTTTAATCAAGCTGAGCAGAACTTGAATCCGCTCAGCAAGCTAACCCTAACTTTGCAAAAAATATCGGTTAAAAACCGCGTTACTGCTTTTATAGCAGCATATTATCGTTTTCACCCCATTTTTCTGGATTTCACTTAGAGTGACTAAGCTCAAACCAGAAAAACGGCGTAAAAACACTACTATGCAAGCGCTAAAAGCTTTTTAATGCAATATTTTTTGCAACGTTAGGGCTAACATAGCGCTAAATCACTTTAGAGAAACGCTGTTCTTTGCTTTGTCGTAAATAGTAATCAAACACCATGCAGACATTGCGAATGAGTAAGCGGCCTTTCGGTGCGACTGTGATCGATGAATCTGTCATTTCGATCAAGCCATCAATTTGCATTTGCTGTAGCGCTTCTAATTCGTGGGCAAAATATTCAGGAAATTGAATATTGTATTGTGCTTCAACTTCTTTGAAATTCAGTTCGAAATGACAAATTAATTGAGTAATTACTTCACGACGAAGAATATCATCAGCGCTTAATTCTACACCACGAAATATGGGCAACTTACCGGCGTCAATTGCCGCATAATAATCATCCATCGATTTTTCATTTTGTGTGTAGCTGTTAGCAACTTGGCCAATGGAAGTCACACCAATTGCGACAAGGTCACAATCTGCGTGAGTTGAATATCCTTGAAAGTTTCGATAAAGCGTTCGCTCTCGTTGAGCTGTCGCCAGTTCATCATCGGGTTTCGCGAAGTGATCCATACCGATATAGACATATCCTGCAGCAGCTAGCTTTTCGAAACTGACTTTTAAAATTTCCAGTTTTTCAGCGGGGCTTGGCAGCTCATCTACATTAATTCGGCGCTGAGGTTTAAACATCTCAGGAAGATGTGCATAGTTAAAAATCGAAAGTCGATCAGGCGATGCATCAATCACCTTATCTAGAGTTGTTGAAAAACTTTCTGTGTTTTGAAGTGGTAGGCCATAAATCAGATCAAGGCTGATAGATTTGAAATTATTATCTCTCGCAGCCTCAAGAACAGCCAAAGTCTCTTCTTCTGACTGAATGCGGTTAACGGCTTTTTGCACGCGGGGGTCAAAGTCTTGTAACCCCATACTAATACGGTTAAAGCCTAATTCACGTAATAGCTCGATGCTGGAGCGATCTACTTCGCGAGGGTCGAGTTCAATCGAATACTCGCCACTATCATCATCGTGCAAGGTAAAGTGTTTTCGCGTTTCTGCCATTAGCTCTCGCATTTCTGCATGGCTGATAAAGGTTGGTGTTCCACCTCCCCAATGCAGTTGATCAACAATGCGGTTGTCGTCGAACAACGCCGATTGCATCGCAATCTCTTTATATACGCGCTCCAGATAGGGTGCCGCTTTGCTTCTATCTTTGGTAACCACCTTATTACAACCACAATAAAAACAGACAGTGTCGCAGAATGGAATATGGAAATAGAGGGATAATGGCTTGGGCTGTAGAAGCTGTCGACTCTCCTCATTGGATTTCTCACAGAACGTTCTGTAACTGTCGAGATTTATGCCTTCATGAAACTGAACCGCAGTAGGATAAGAAGTGTATCGTGGGCCAGCTTTATCGTAACGTTTGATGAGTTCTTCATCGAAAATCAATGATTGATCCATGGTCATACCCAAGTAAGTTTATATGAGTGAATTTGTTGTTTTGGATTATACGCATTATGACGTTTTTTAGCCACATATTGGGTTTTACTTGCATGAAATGAGTTTCAGGTTATGCTGTGGTTTATGAAACTGAAATTTACAAAAATGCATGGTTTAGGCAACGACTTTGTTGTTCTTGATAGAGTTAATCAGACAATCGAGCTGACAAGCGACCAAATGCGCTTTCTTGCAGATCGACATTTTGGGGTTGGTTGCGATCAAATTTTATTGGTTGAAAGCAGTGAAAAAGAGGACGTAGATTTCAGTTATCGTATATTCAATGCAGATGGTGGCGAGGTGGAGCAATGTGGCAATGGTGCCAGGTGCTTTGCACGATTTGTGCTTGATAATAATTTGACCGATAAAGAACAGATAGCGGTTGAGACAAATAGTGGAATTATTATTCTCGAAGTTGTGAAAGACAATTGGGTTAGAGTCAACATGGGGGTTCCGGTTTTGGAGCCTGAAGCAATACCCATTGTTGCCAATGAGAAAGCGAAGAGTTATGCGTTGAGCATAGGTGATCAACGGATTAAATTTGGAGCGGTATCTATGGGAAACCCCCACGCTGTTCTTCGAGTTGATAGTGTAAAAGATGCTGCGGTAGATCAATTAGGGAGTCAGCTTGAACCACACCCGTTTTTTCCACAACGTGCAAATATTGGATTTCTGGAAATAGAAAATCGCAGCAACGCGAAACTTCGTGTTTTTGAACGTGGGGTAGGAGAGACTTTGGCATGTGGCACTGGGGCATGTGCTGCAATGGTGGTTGGCCATCTATGGAATGAATTTGATGATTCGGTCATCATGACCCTACCAGGTGGTGACCTACAGATAGACTGGAAAGGCGAAGGGGAGCCGGTGTATTTATCGGGGCCGGCAGATTTTGTTTTTACTGGGGAAATTGAAATTTAAATGCTGAAAATTTCAGACTATACTGAATGATAAAGCAGAACCAACAAAGGAACAGTATGACATCAAAAATCCAGAAAGGTGGACATAACAATCAAAAAACATGTAACGCAGATGATGTCGATTTATATCTAAGAAATCACCCTGACTTTTTTCAAGAACGACCAGAGCTGTTGCTTGATATCGAAGTGCCACACCCGGCAGGTGGAGCCGTTTCATTAATCGAGCGTCAAGTTGCACTACTGAGGCACGAAAATAAAGAGCTTAAAAGTCGTATTAAAGAGTTAGTTGAAGTTGCTAGAGAAAATGAACAACTGATTTCAAAACTGCACCGAGTGAGTGTAGCACTCATTGAAACAGAAACACTTGACGATTTTGTGGAAGTGCTTAGCGAGCGAGTACAAAACGATTTTTCTGCCAATTTGGTTAGTGTCAAAGTTTTTAATGAAAATTTAGTGACGGCAATTCAACGACGTGAAGTCGTCTCAAAAAATGATGAAGAACTGAATAACTTCGATAAATTTCTTTCAAATAAAAAGCCCATCTGTGGTCGTTTTAATGCGGAACAACTGCATTATCTGTTTTCTGATTATGCAGAAAAAGTGAAATCAATGGCGCTAGTACCCTTAGTGAATATGAATGCAGTGGGAATGATAGCGATTGGTAGTGAAGATCCTAATCACTTTAAAGCAGGGATGAGTACAGCATTCCTTACCTCATTAAGCGAGGTGGCATCTGCGGTGTTGAAGAAACATTTAATCCATTAGTGATGGAAAAAACGTGGCCTGAACAGTTTTATCGCTATTTGGAAATTGAGAAACGCTATTCACCACACACCTTAAATGCTTATCGACGTGATCTAAAAGACTTTATCAGTTTTTGCGATAGAGGAAATCTTGCAAGCTTAGTGGATATTTCTGCACATAATATTCGCCAATATATTGCAGACACCAACAAGCGTAAACTCAGTGCTAAGACTATTCAACGGCGCTTATCAGTCGTACGTTCTTTTTTTCGATATCTTGAAAAAGAAAGTCATTTAACGTCAAATCCAGCCGAAGTGGTGAAAGCCCCTAAAGTTCCTCGACATCTTCCAAAAGCGATAGATGTTGATCAGGTGCAGGTGTTGTTGAATATCTCCGACACTGATGAACTTGCTATCCGCGATATCGCAATGTTAGAGCTATTTTATTCCAGCGGGTTGCGCCTATCTGAGCTTGTTTCTCTAAATATTTCGGATTTAGAGCTGCAAGAAAAGCAGATTCGAGTAACAGGAAAAGGCAATAAAATGCGAATTACTCCTGTTGGTAAATATGCAGTAAAGGCATTACAACGCTGGTTTGAACTTCGCAAACAATGGGTTGATGAAAATGAACAAGCCGTTTTTGTTACCCAGAAAGGAACACGTATATCGCAGCGTAGTGTGCAAGCACGATTGAAAGCGTGGGGCGAAAAGCAGATGTTAAATAGCGGATTGCACCCACATCGCCTTCGCCACTCATTTGCCAGTCATCTGCTTGAGTCCAGTGGTGATATTCGAGCGGTACAGGAGCTACTTGGTCATGAGAACCTCAGTAGCACGCAGATTTATACCCATCTTGATTTTCAATATCTCGCCAAAGTTTACGATAGCGCTCATCCTAGAGCGAAAAAAACGAAATAAATCAATCATTTATGGTTTCTTGCGACAAAAAAGTGTGAAGAATTTCATTTTTTGCATAAAATTCACTTGCTATATCGTGTTAAAAATAGCAAAATCGTAACACGATTAAAGAGTTGATAGCACGATATCCTTTTTCAACAACCTGCTAAGGATCTCGCCTTGTTTAGGATTAGAACAGCTTATTCAATGAGTTATTAAACTCTGTACTACACCTGTCGATGCATTCATAGATATGGATAATTCGATATGTAAATTGGAGAAAATATTGATGATACAAAAACGAAACAATAAGCTAGCACCTTCAGCATTGGCAATTGCAACGGCCTTAGGGAGTTCTCTTTTTTTTGCGCAGGTACACGCGGCAGATGTAGAACTAAGTGGGGTTGTGGAAGTGGAAGCGGGGCTAACAAAGGCGGAAGATAATACTGAAAGTGATGCAGCGCTAGCAACTGTTGAAATCGGAATTGATGGTACAGTCGCAGAAGGCGTTGATGTTCATGTATTATTACTCCATGAAGAAGATGACACCGCGCTTGAAATTGATGAGGGTACAATCACTCTTTCTAATCTTGTTGGGCCATTAAATCTTACTGCCGGTCAAATGTATGTGCCATTTGGTAATTTTGAATCAAATATGATCTCCGACCCACTAACGTTGGAAGTGGGGGAAACACGGGAAAGTGTTCTTTCATTGGGGTATGACGCGCATGGTGTTTACGGCTCGTTGTTCATGTTTAACGGTAACAGTGAATCATCAAATGATAATTCATCTGATTTCGGTTTAAATGTGGGCTATACGACAGATACATTTGATGTAGGTTTTAGCTATATCAGCAAGTTTGCTGAAACTGATACGATGGAAGGTACATTGACATCCGTTGATGATAACTCTCCAGCAGCCTTTGGTGTTCACGCAATTGTTAATATGGGATCAATTCAAATTATCGGCGAATATATTTCTGCTGCCGGTGAATTTGATACGGTTGAATTAGCGTTTGATGGAGAAGGTGCGACTCCTTCAGCCTATAATGCTGAAGTTGGCTTTACAACAGTGTTGATGGGTAAGGAAACAACCATTGCGGCGAGTTATCAAGGTACAATGCAAGCTGCAGGAATTGAGCTTGCTGAAAACCGAATGATATTAGGGGTTAGTTCAGCGCTAAACGAGAATACGTCATTGTCGCTTGAATTTATGAATGAATCCGATGTTGAAGGTGGCTCAGGCGATGCAATAAATATTGTAACCGCACAGATCGCAGTGGGGTTTTAATGCGAACTACTTCTTATTTGATTATCGAAAAAAAACCGACTAACTTCTGATGAAGTGGTCGGTTTTATAAAAAATTTCGTTCCCGTATTCTCATCGCTTTGATGAATGTCGGCACTTGTTTTAGTACTGATGCAGATGCCGCATTTTTTTCCTAGAATAGCTCAACTTTATTTTCGCGATCTCTATTTTCCTGAATTTCTGAAGAAAGTTTAATAGCATTTTGAATAGAATCACCTTTCATTAGCGCCTGGAATAAGGCGCGATCTTCTTCCATGTTATAGCTCTTTTCAATATTTTTCTTTAATTGTTGCCAGCTGTTAACGTCCAACAATGTGTCAGGGCGTTCAGTCATCAGCATCAAACGTTTAATATTGCCTGATGTGTGCTGGAGCCGCTGGGTCATTTTATCGTAAAACTGAAAACCCACAGTACCAGCTTCCACTTTATTTAAGTAGTTATCGCACATATCAGTAATTTCAGTTTTTAAAGCTTCATTCTTTTTATCATTCACATCCAGTTTTTCTGCTGCAATTTTAATTCTATGAACATCATTGACCATTTCCATGAAGGTTGCTGTTAATTTCTGTACTACTCCATTGGCTTCTTTCATGGATATTTTGATTTCGCCTGATGCCAAGCTAAGAAAAAGATTCAACTCTTGGCTAAGATCTTCACTAATTTTTTGATTCTGTTGAGTTGTCATACAAAGCCTTTTCCGAAAGTTAAGAATGAGTACAGTTTTTATCGTTAGCAAATCAGAAAAAGTTAAGTAAAAAAACGAGGTTTTTGGTTATGTGAAAAAACGGTTGAAAAACAGGCGAATTAGAGGCTGTAATTGATTTATTGTTGATCAGTTATAGGCAGATTTTCATAAACACTCTCCACGACCTTTTTCATCTCTTCATCGGAGACGGGAAGATATTGGAATTCTTCTCCAGATTCTTGCATTGTCTCTAAATCAAGAACTGCACCTGTGGGAAGATCGCTACCGTTACCGAGCTTCCCCTGTACCGCGTATAAAACCCAACGGGGTCCTTCAAGTGAAAGTACAAGATATGCCGCATCGGATACCGCGAGAATACTGTGAGCACCTAAGTGGGAGAGGGTGCCATAACTCAATACCAGCCCACCACCCAATTCATAACCCGTCGGCACTACAATCGCTTTTGACAGTTCGTAACTACCGACCGCCGCACTTGTTGCAACAGAAGCTGTTGTGCCTACGGCAACTGTGGTGCCAGCTAAAACATTACCAAACAAATGGCTGCCTAATGATGCAGTTTGCCCGGCAACCACAAGGCTAGAACCTGCAACCGTACCCGCCCCACCAGCAACTACGCCCACAGTTCCACTAGCCACCGTAACACCCGCAGCAGCAAGCGGCACACCAATGTATTGCACGCTTTTGCCGCCAATGTAACCAACGCCTTTTATGGATGTTCCAACCACTTGGCCAGCGGCAATTGTGCCAGCACCAAGTGTTGTACCACCAATGGCGGTTGTCGCGGCGAGAAGGTTTCCACCGGTTATTTGAAAAAGGCTGTAGATCGAAGCCACCGCAGCAACGGTAGTCGGTGCAATAATATCGTATGCCGCACCTGCACTATTCCAAGTCACTTCAATGGCTATGTTAGTCACTGCGATACCTTGATGAATAACAACCATTGTGGGAAACATGACAAAATTCACAGCAATATACCCAACGGACGCGGAGCCTATTTTAACCATTGGCTCGACAATGCCGTCCCAAAGCACGCCTTGTAAAACCCAACGTGCCGATTGCAAAATAGCTAGCCCAAAACCTGTTGAGTTGATATCTCGAAAGCTTTCTCGTGCGTTACGCATCGAATCATTAACATTACGACGAGTTTCTCTTCCTACATTGCCAAGAATTTGTGTAAAGACCCGGCTATAATTTTTTCGTGATTTATTTGCTTGCTTGAAACCCTTTGTAATAATGCGGCTATCTGCGGCGTCGGCAATTTTTTCAACACGTTTGGAAAGTTTCTTGGGAACCGTTGCATAACCTTTAACAAACTGATTGCTGGCAAATAACAATGTTGATTTGGCTGAGTTGATAGATGTGTTTGAAAGTTTTGCTGCATTTGTAAAAGAACCAGCAATCAGTTTTTTTCCTCCAACAGCAGTATTGTCTGCAATGTAAGCTCCATCATTTACCAAGCCTTTTTCAATTTGAAGACCAAACTCCTGCATCGCCTGCGCAGTGGATTTACCAAACTGCCAAGACTCTAAAACCATCCCTTTTGCAAAGTTTGAAGACTTATCAATGATTAATCTACCACTAGGTGTTGTGGTATCGGTAATTGACCGACCCACTTGTTCTCCACTCATTTTGATTTTTGATGCTAACTCAACACTTAGCTTGCTGCCGGCGGGAATTATATAAACAGAGTCGGCAGCGTTTTTAAGAGAGGTGAGAAAAGCTTGTCGTGCGCGTAGTCCCATCATTTCTCCCGCCAGTGCTAATGGTTCTGGGCCGGCTGGAATGAGTTTGATATTAGTATTAGGAACCGGAAATGCACCATGGTTATAAAGCGTACTGTGGCCTTCAGTAATTAATTTGCGTGAATGTTTTAGTGGATCTTCAATTTTATCTTCCGTTGTACTGCAACCAGTGGCAAAAAAGATTATTAAAAAGATTGATAAAAGGAGTGGCAGTCTCGTTTTAATGTCGCAGGTCATTGGGGAGCTTTTCCATCACTTGGTTAATGATTTTAGGGTCGTCTGAAATAACTTCAACAGAAACACCTTGTGCCTGCAAACGTGTGAGATCGATAACACTGCCAACGGGAAGATTGTCGACTCGTGAGTTTGAGTTGTTCAATTCTAACTCACCTTTAGCTACTGCCAATACCAAACGTGGTCCATCCCATGCGAGGAACACAGCACCGTCGATAACTCCCATGAAGAGATGGCTAGGTAAGGCGGTTAAGGCATTATAACCGAGAACAATGGCAGAAGAACTCTGGTTAATCAGTAGGCTCGTTGTCCCCTTTAACGCGTCGTAACTAACAAAGGTGACATACTGACCAGCGTCAATGGCGGTATTGATTGTTCCGCTGCCAGCACCAACAACAGGAGAAGCAGCTAAAAAGGCGATTTGATTGACTGTACCAATGGTGGAACCAGTAATTTTGGTGATAGGGGCTGAGCCAAGCGAAAGAATTGCCATACCACTTAAAAAACCGGCTTCAACTGTCGGGGAAATGATTTCAATGCCGAGCTTGCCTGAATAATAAATTGTATTGCCAACGGATTGAATGGTTCTGCCAGCTACGCTGATTGCGGTAGTTGTGGGAAGAAAAACCGCTTGAGCGGCTGCTCGCCCACTAGCAGATATCGTAGTACCTGTTGTTGATAGTGTCGGTTTAAACAGGCCGTGATATATGCCTTTCACGTAACCTTTTAATATATGAGATAAACCAGAGAGACTATTGTTCGCTTGCCCAGATTTCTCGTACTCTGCATTAAATTGAGTCACTGATTCTGAAAATGCCGTTTCCCAGGAATCCCCAATCTTTTTTGAAAAATCGATTTGCAATTCTGAGGTGAGATCGTAAATGTTGGAGAAATCACTTTCTAGCTTCTCAAAATAAGCACCGGGTTGTTCCATCAAGTTTTTTCGCGTTTCGTTGGTACGTTTGCCGAGATAAAGATTACCTTTAATTAGGGATTGCCAACTTTTACGAAAACTCTCTTTTCCATAATCAATTTGGGCTTGCATTAATTGATCTGAGTTTAATGCGATTTTCTGGGTAATCTTTTCCCCTTTCTTGAACGTCGTCTGTGTGAGATCGATAGATGATTTGAAGGTTGCAATAATTTGATCACGAAACTGGTCATTACGCTGGGCTATGGAACTCGCGGCGGTAGCAACTGCATGGCGCGAAGAGATGATGGATTTTTGTTTTGCATAGGCTAACGCTTGTTCGCTAGAAGTTACTACAAACCAACCTTCTTTGTAGAGTGCTTTATGGCCACGCAGATTGGCAATAGTGATGGGAATCAGTTCGTTCACTCTCTTTTTCTCTACGCCCGGCTGAGGGCTGCTTGCACACCCACCCATGAGCAGCAAAAACATTAAGAAAAAAGCGAATTTCGGAAAATTATCTTTTTTACGAGGGATAACTTTTGCGAATGGAGAGGGTATGTAAAGTTGCCGGTTAATGCTGACTACTCCGTATAAGAGGAACGTAATAATTCTGATTATTTTACTATGATTTCCGAATGAATAATAACGGGAATAAGTTAAAGGTTTATAACATTTTTATTAGGGATTCTAAAGAAAAATCATTGTTTTACCGAAACGCATAGCAACAGAAAGTGCTGAAGAAAACAAGTTATTTGTCGCTAAAAGTATGCGTGAATCGTGTGCGAATGGATTTAGGATTTTTTGCTGTAATCCCAAAAAACAATAACAAAATATGTAGTCATTAGCACGGTCAGAATGGATTTATTTTGAGAAAAATTGTAACTATGAATTTTAAGAACGCATTTAGTTTCACCCAGGATTTTAGTACCATCTATTTTCGCAGAGTATTAATAGGGGGGGTTATTCTTGTTTGCGCGGTAATTACTTTTCTTGCATTCTCCGCATTGGAGTATCACCGCAAACAAGTGCTCGAATCTGCGCAAATTAATTTGGAAGGCACACTGTTCCCAACGCACGAGCGATTGGATCTCTGGTTTAAACAAGATCAAACTTTAATGACTAAGATCAGTCGAGATTGGGACTTTGTTGAACTGACTAAAAAACTTTTAGCACTAGGTAAAGAAAAGAATACGTTAGTTAATTCAGATGAGCTTGACAAAGTTCGAGACTATTTTGCGGAACATAAACATATTGTTGGCGAGCTAGGTTTTTTCATCATTTCAAAAGAGCGTATCAGTATTGCTTCCAAACGGGATGTTAATATAGGTACTATTAATTTAATCGAGAAGCAGCGCCCTGATCTTCTAGAACGTGTATTTCGTGGTGAAACTGTTTTTGTTCCACCCATCCACTCTGATGTACAACTCGTTAATATATATGGCGAAGAGAAAAACCCACCGACCATATTTATTGCCGCCCCCATTTTTGATGAAAATAACCAGGTTATTGCTGCATTTACAAAACGCATTAACCCTGGTGAAGAATTTAGTCCGGTACTTCATGCCGGGAGGTTTTATGAGAGTGGAGAGACCTATACCATTGATGAGAGTGGTCTGCTACTTTCTGAAAGCCGATTTAACAGTCAGTTGGAAAGGATAGGCCTTATTGAAAAAGGTGGCCATAGTAGTATGGCCGTTATGATTCGTGATCCAGGTATTAATCTGAATGTTGAGAAAAGTATTCCTGAAGATTTTGATAGTAAGCCATTAACCCAAATAGCTTCTAGCGTTATTGATAGAAATGTTCAAACGATAATTGAAGGTTATCGCGATTATCGTGGCGTATACGTTATTGGTACCGGTATGTGGGACCCTACTTTGGGCGTAGGGATTATCACAGAAGTGGATAAAGACGAAATACTTGCACCTTATTATGATATGCGCTTGGCAGCAATAGCAGGGCTAGTGCTGTTAGCGATATTTGCTATTGCAGGTACTTACTTAACACTGCAATTGGGAATTCGTGCCAGCACGCAATTAAGAAAAGTTCAAGACAACTTAACAACGCAAAAACGAGAATCCGAAGAGCAATTGCGTTTGTTTGCTGAAATTATCGCTCGAACAAACGCAGCTATTTTTATTATCGATGCCGAGACGGCAAAATTCATTAAAGTGAATGATGAAGCTTGTGATAGTTTAGGCTATAGCGAACAGGAGTTTTTGCAGTTAACACTTTACGATATTGAAAATAAGATATTTCTTGATGAATCATCCTGGTCTGACTATGTAGAAAAATTTTCAAAAAACAGTGTTTATATCGAAGGTGTACATCATCGTAAAGATAACTCAGTTTTTCCAGTAGAGCTTGCCATTAGTGTTGTAGAGAGTAATGGTAAGCGTTTTATTGTTACTATTGCGCAAGATATAACAGAGCGGAAAGATAACATGAAGGCATTGAAAAATGCCATGAAAGAGGCAGATGCAGCAAATCAAGCAAAAAGTGATTTCCTTGCGAATATGAGCCATGAAATTCGCACGCCAATGAATGCAATTATTAGCCTGTCTGGCTTGTGTTTAAATACTGAATTGGATGATAAGCAGCGCGATTATATTGAAAAAGTCTACGATTCAGGTCAATCCTTGCTCGGTATTATCAATGATATCCTCGATTTTTCGAAAATTGAAGCTGGCAAACTGGAGCTGGAATCTATTTCTTTCCGGTTTGATAAAGTGCTGGAAGATCTAGCAAATTTAACCGCAACAAAAGCGCATGAAAAAGGTGTGGAATTGATTTTTAATGCGCCTAATCTCGGTGGCCACAATCTAATTGGAGATCCACTTCGTCTCGGACAGATTTTGCTAAATCTCGTTACCAATGCAATTAAATTTACCGATCAAGGTGAAATTATTGTTAAGGTTGAGGTGCTGAAACAATCCATTAACAATGTAGAATTAGAAGTCTCAGTTTCTGATACTGGTATTGGTATGACCGAACAGCAGTGCAAGAAACTGTTTAGCTCGTTTTCTCAGGCAGATACCTCAACAACTCGCCAATATGGTGGTTCAGGTTTAGGTTTAGCTATCTGCAAAAATCTTGTAGGAATGATGGAAGGAGACATCGCCGTCAGTAGTGAATCTGGTAAGGGTTCTGTTTTCCACTTTAACGCGACATTTGGCTGGGAAAGAATTGCCAACGAGACTAATGTGTTTCCCACTCAGTTAAATAATCTCAAAGTGCTTGTTGTTGATGATATTGAAAGTGCTAGGAATATGCTGGGTAATGTTGTCAAATCCTTCAACTTTATGGTGGAAGCTGCAGCTTCAGGTAATGAAGCGTTGGAATTGTTAAAAGAGTCGGTACAAAGTGAGCATCCTTATGGCTTGGTAATTATCGATTGGAAAATGCCTGGATTGGATGGTGTCGAAACCACGAAACAGATTAAAGAGATTCCAAAGTATGCAGAGCTACCCGTAATATTGGTTAGCGGTTGTGACGATTATGATATAGATTCTTACGAAGAAAAATATCGACCTGACGGTTTCTGTCCAAAGCCATTTACCTCTTCCCATCTGTTTGACAACATCATGAAAGTGTTTGATAAGGCTTCCAGTCGTGATAACAATCGATCTAAAAATTCATGGAAAGCCTCTTCTGTTGAGGAGTTATGCGGTATCGATGTGTTAGTGGTTGAAGATAATAAAATTAATCAACAGATAGCACAGGAGTTACTAAGTAATGCAGGCTTAATAGTAACACTAGCTAACAATGGTAAAGAAGGTGTGGAAAAAATTGAGGCACATGATTACGATGTAGTGCTCATGGACATTCAAATGCCTATTATGGATGGCTATCAGGCCACAAAAACAGTTCGGAAAAATCCCAAATATGTTGACCTTCCCATTATCGCTATGACAGCTAATGCCATGGCAGGCGATAAAGAAAAATGCATTAAAGCTGGCATGAACGAGCATGTTTCAAAACCGATTAATCCAAATATACTATTTGAAACGCTCGTACAGTATGTGAAACCGAAGAAGCAAGCTAAGCCCATTCAAGTGACGACTGATAAAGTAGACGTTGATAATCAAAGTGTAGTTGATTTAACGACCTTGCGTTCTATAAACAGCAAAGAAGGCCTTATTCGTGTTGGTGGAAACGAAGCATTTTATTTGAAACTGCTCAACGATTTCTATCTTGATCACAAAGAGGACATGAATACGCTCGAAAAAGTAATCACTGAGGGGAATCTTAAAGAAGGGCAGCGATTGACTCATACCTTAAAAGGTTTGTCTGGATCATTAGGAGCGAAAGAGTTAAATTTTGTCGCAAAGCAGATGGATCAACATCTAAAATATGAGAAGTTGGCGGACTATACGGAGCTTTTTCCAGTATTTAAGGATAAATTTGATGAGCTAATGATTGAGCTGCAGGCGCTAAATCAACAAAGTGATTCGAACGACGATGTCGTATGTCGGGAAGGTGATATTTGTGAGTTGATGGAAGAATTAGAGCTAATGATTAAAGAAATGAGTCCTGATTCAGAAGATCAGGCAAAAGCACTGAGCGCAAAGCTGAGTGCGGACGGTTCTAAAAAACTAGCAACAATATTAATTCAGCAAGTTTCGGATTTTGAGTTTGATGAGGCAAACGATACTTTACATCAAATTCGAGAAAGTTTGGCAAACTGAGAGTGTATATGACTGAAGAAAGAAACAAGGTTTTAGTGGTGGATGATGAACGATATAACATTAATGTTCTCAATGATCTTCTTAAAGAAGATTACACCATTATGGCGGCAAAATCTGGAGAACAGGCGCTAAAAGCTGCGGAGAAAGGCAAGCCTGATCTGATTTTGTTAGATGTAATGATGCCCGAGATGGATGGTTATGAAGTTTGCCATAAGTTAAAAGAAAGCCCAGAAACAAAAGATATTCCCGTTATTTTTATTACAGCACTTGATGATGTATCAGATGAAACCAAAGGCTTCGAATGTGGTGCTGTTGATTTTATCTGCAAACCATTTCATAACGCTGTTGTTTTTGCGCGTATTCGTATGCATTTGGAGCTGGTGAATGCGCAGAGGAAACTTAAAAAACAAAATGTACAACTTAAAGAAGCTATGAAAGTGAGAGAAGATATGGAGTCTCTCATGCGGCATGATTTAAAAGGGCCGCTAACACCAATTATTGGTTTGTCGCAGTTTCTCATTGAGTATGATGGTGATGTTGAAGAGCAACGCGAGCAGCTCGCAATAATACGTGATTCAGGCTATCGTATCCTTAACATGATTAATATCTCCACTGATATGGTGAAAATGGAGAATGGCACTTATGAATTAGCGCCTGAGCCTATCCTGCTAAAAAATGTTCTACAAAATGTTTACGACGAGTTGAAAAATCAGTTGGCGAGCAAAAAAATTCGCTACCTCAACGAGCTTGCAAACTCCTCGATAACAGTATTAAGTGAGGAGTTATTAATTCATTCAATGTTTTCTAATTTGGTGAAAAATGCGTTAGAAGCTTCTCCTGATGGTAAAGACATTTTGATCACAGCAAAATGTGATCAAAAATTTGTCGAAGTTTCGCTTGAAAATTTTGGTGAGGTAGCGGAGAAAATTCGAAGTAAATTTTTTGAAAAATATGTTACTTGTGAAAAAGCTAACGGAACGGGACTGGGTACCTATTCGGCTAAACTCATTGCAAATGCTCATGGTGGTGATGTTTTACTTGCTGAGGTTGCAAACGGTAAAACAAGAATTGTAGTCAGGTTACCATTAGAAAAAATGTAAGGCGCCTCCGGTTGTGATTTAGAGTGGTGATAACAAGGAAAAACAAAACGAAAAAGCGGAGTTTACTGCAGTAAATGAGCATTTTGAGTTTTGTTTTCCTCGGTGCTCTTTAGTTAGCACGCTATAAATCTATTTCCAGAGGTGCCCTGTAGTTACTCCGAGAAAGTGCGAGGTATGGGTTAGATGTGGTGAATTCGGTTTCTGCCAGCATTTTTTGCAACATACAGATTTTCATCAGCAATTTTAACTAAAGCCTCTGCGGTTGATGCATCATAGGGGAAATTAGAAATCCCAATGCTAATGGTAACTTGGGAAGTGGTTTCGCCTTCTTCATTTGTGAAATTTTGATCGGCAATCAGTTTTCGAATATCTTCTGCGACATCGAGCGCGTCTTTTTTAGCAGTTTCTGTTAATAATACGACAAACTCTTCTCCACCATAGCGCGCCGAAGTATCTGATTCCCTCAGTCTTTGCGTTAATATCGATCCTAGGGTAGATAGTAGGTGATCACCAGCAAGGTGACCAAAGGTGTCGTTGTATTTTTTGAAATGATCTACGTCAAAGAACAGTAGTGAAAAGCGATGATTATGACGTAGTGATCGAGAAATCTCTTTTCTGAGTTCCTGAATAAAAAAGCTTCTGTTAAACAATCCGGTTAATCCATCACGAATCGCCAATTCATTTAATTTCTCGTTTACCTCTTCTAGCTTCTGATTTTGTTCTGTGAGTTGTTGGATTAAGTTTTGATTCTCTCGAATAAGTTCAAGTTTTTCAGCAGCACGGTTAGTGACAGAAAGTAGTTCAAAGTTGTCAAAGGGTTTAGTGAGGTAATCATAAGCCCCTGATCGCATCGCATCGATGACAGTATCGAGAGATGCGTGGCTAGTCATCAATATGACTTGCGTGTGTTCACTCCGTTGCTTTATCTGTTTCAATAAGCTGATACCATCAAGCTCTTTCATGCGGATATCACTTAACACGATATCGTAGTTAGTTTTGCTGCAAAATGCCAAAGCAGCTTCGCCACTTTCTGCCATGTCTACAGCGTAGCCTTCCTGTCCAAGTATTTTGGCGACAATTTCTCGTAGCGCTGTTTCATCGTCAACTACAAGAATTTTTGTTTTCACATCCATTAAATATTTTCCAACTGCTAGTTTAGTTTAACGTAAGTCTAGAGATACTTTCATTCTTCTCTACTTCTTTCGAAATGGGGAGTTTAATGATAAACATAGCTCCTTCTTCCGGCGCGCTTTCTACACTGATTTCTCCGTTATGGTCTTGAATAATGCCGTAGCTAACAGACATTCCCAAGCCAGTCCCTTTTCCTGCCGGTTTTGTAGTGAAAAAGGGTTCAAAAATATGTTCTTGAATTTCTGCAGTCATACCAGGGCCATTATCGATAACTCTGATTTCAATATATTCATTATTGAGAGTCTTTGTCGACACAATAAGTTTTCCCGATGCATCGCCAATGGCTTGTTGCGCGTTAATCATTAAATTAATGAGTACCTGTTGAATCTGGTTTGCATTACCTAAAACAGATGGAAGTCTCGACTCGAGTTGCTTTTCAATGATGATATTATTAATGAGAAGTTGGTGATTTACAGTAGCGATAGAGTAGTCGACAATCTGATTTATATTGATGTTTTTTAGCTTTTCTTGATCTTGTTGACGAGCAAATGTCATTAGATTTTCAATAATGGAGTTACAACGTTTTGTTTCTTTCTCAATAACAGAAAGATATTCATGGGCCTCATGATCTTGCTCAATTTTACTTAGCGATAATTGGGTATATCCTAATATACCGGCAAGTGGATTTTTGACTTCGTGTGCAATTCCAGCACTTAAGGTGCCAAATACGGACATTTTTTCTGATTGTACTAATTGAGTTTGTGCTTTTTCCAATGCTTCGTCGCGTTGCTTCAAGCCAGATGCCATGCGATTGAACGAATCTGCTAGGTATCCTATTTCATCGCGAGATCGTACTTGTACTTGAGTATCGAAATCACCTTGACCAATAACATCTGTCGCATTAGCTAAACTTTTTATGGGTTTCGAAATTCGATGAGACCAAATCAGTCCGGCAAAAGCTACGCTGCATAACAGTGCAAGAGCGACTCCCAGTAAGTCATTGAGTAAGTTTTGCGCGGTGAGGTAAGCAGCGCTCTCTGGTATTTGTACTGCTGCGATTAACTTCCCAAAACCTACCGGGGCAAATCCACCAATGTAGGTTGTTGACTGGTAATCGTATTGTAATGTTGTGCCCGCACTTAGGCCCTGAGCCAGTATGGCCAAATCAGGTATCCAATCGACTTTTACGCGTTCTGTAACAACTTGTGGCACTGTGTGAGCCAAAGGTGTTCCATCTATGTCGACTAAAAAGGTTTCGTAAACATTAGAACGGCTGGCTATTTTTAGCAACTTGTCGAGACGAATGAGTCCAGAAATTATTGCTGGATTATCATGTTCCGAAAACTTAAGGTAGACTGCAATAGTTAGGGTGGGAAGTTTTTTAGAAATGGTGGAATTTGACACGTAGGTATTGCCTTGAAAAATTTCATCCAAGGGTAGTGGGTTTTCTTGTCTATAATTTTCTAATATCTCTTGAGTTAGTTCAGCATCTACGAGTTGATTTGCATCGTAAACAGTCACATTCCCCCGTTTTTTCTCAGTGAGAGTGACAGAAATAAAATCGGGGAAATCTTCAAACATCCCCGTAAGTAATGAAGATTTTTGTCGCTGGCTTAGTTTTTGATCGTACATCAAGCGCGCAAATGCGTAGAGTGCTTCTTGATAGCTGGTTAAGGTAGCATTGGTTTCTTGCGCTGTGTGCATGGCAATCAGTGATGTTAAATCACGAATATACGCACTCTTATCGTTATGGAAGAGATTGGCCATAGTGAAGGTGATTGTGCCGATGGATGCAGTAATTAGTATTAACAAGGTGACAAGAATCTTCACCCGTATAGGAAATAGGACCTTTCGTTTATTCGCTTTTAGTTTACTGTTTTCAGAACTGACCATGAATAGTTTCCGAACGATAGCTAACATTTCCCAACATATCAACGGCCTCAACAACGATAATATTGGGGCCTCGTTTGAGCTTCATTAAATGCGTAAAGCGTCCATTTTCAACGGTTATTTCCTCACTATTTATATAGACTCTTGCTGTCTTTTCTGTTTCTCCGGTTAAGAAGTACTCTGAGCTATTACTGCTGGGTTCAGGAAACTTAATGGTCAGTTTGGGAGGCATCGAGTCTTGAATTACACTGATCGATCTGTGGTTGGAAGCAAAGCTTTCAGATCGATTATTTGTCAATCCGCTAACTTGCCAGTAGTAAGTACCATGTTTTAAATTGCGATAGGTGTGGTTATTATTTTTGACAATTTTATCAAATACGATTTGGCTAAATTGTTTATCCTTGGCGAGAACAAAACGATACTTATCCGAATATTTGCTTTCAAGCCATTTGAAAGTAATGGTTGGTGGAATATCTTTGAAATAGTAGATTTCGTCATTCGGAGGTGTGTTTAGCAATGGTGTCTCTGGTATTATTTCTGGCGCTGAGACTATGCCTGCATCCTGGACAATTGAAGCTTGGTTTTTCTCAATGCTGACGATCTCTCCTGTTTTTGTCTCAACACTCGCCGTACCTTCATAGACAGAAACAACGGAAGATCTATTCGAATTAATTTTTATTTGAAAATCCACAAGATTGGATTGGGCATTTGAACGTACACTAGTGATAGAATTAGGCATAGAGATTTCGACGTAGACCGGTTTCTGTTGTTGTGGGCTAACTTTGCCACGCATAGTTCCTTCCACCATAACAAGATAGGATTTTTTTTCTTTCCAGATAATATCCTCTTCTAATCGATTAATGACGACCAACGAGTTCTCGCCAAGCTCAAGTTGGCTATTTTCGTTGAATTTAATTGTTGCCTTTGAGCCATCAAAGGTCTGTATGGAATCACCACCAAACAACGAAATTCCTTTTTTCGCATTTTTCCAAACCAGTTGATTAGCTTGTTTGCTTTTTACGTTGTTGAATACGGAAGAGAGAGTTGCAACACCATAGTTATTAGTTGACAAATTAGCGTTTTCATTAGCGTTTGCAACCCATAATGCCCGATCATTTGCGGCGGTGTTGCTTAAAATATTTTCATTAGCCGACATCAACGTGGCCAACCCTGGGCCGATAGGGAAGATGTTATTTAATAACCAAAATAGGAAGGCAAAAGAACCCAACGCTAGTACACCAGCGGTGAATAGCTCTAATGTATAGTTCACAGCGAACTTTACATGAAACGGCATGTTCTTCCTTTAAACGTGGTTTATTCCTTTGGATATATTTTTAACGGCAGCAAGTTATTAAAAATAAAGGTAACTGCTTAGTCTGATAATTGATCAACGGATTATTGACGACAAAAGCTGGGGAATTCACCCTCAAACAACATCACTAAGGCTTGACCGGAAGTTACCGCGTTTTTTCAACATGTTGATAAGTAGCCTCTGATGCGACAAAACATGTCAACCCCTTCCATGCCTCGAAAACAGACCGATGTTTTTTGATGAGCCTTTGTCATCCACAAAACGCAGCACATCCTCCTTACAAGGAATGACGGCGAAGTTCATACCAATAGTAAGGCTTCCAATGATCATGACAGAAAATACCTTGAAACTAAGGTTGTATCTCGGCAGTATCTGCCGCCTTATTTCCCTATTTTTGATAAGGAAAAAATAGCTCTATGACGCGTTTTCTGCACAATAAAGCCAATATTTATTGCCATTCTCGTTAATCCCTATTCATCTACATGTAACAAAGGTGAATGAATCAGTTTTTCAATCGCAAGCTGTTCAAACGGGATGAAATTTTCATGTGCTGTCTTATTGAAGTTATGTAACGAGCCTTCATTCATCGGGATTCCCAATTGATTGCAAAAATATTCTTGTACTCGGCGATAGGGTGACAACTGGTATTGCGAGAGATATACCACTTGAGTCACACCCTTTGGAAAAGGGGCAGTAGATTTTTTACTAGTATCTTGTTTTTCAATATTTGCGTTTGATATTCGATAACAATTTGAGAGATATCAATGTCAAATACTTGTCTTGCCACGACGCCAACACCGACTTAATTTCCTTTGGGCAGTGTACGGCGATCGATCTTCAATGCCTTAACATCATCAATTTCTTGGGTTTGCTTTAGTGTTGTTCCGTTGCGGCCGACTTGTCTGCCACTCTTTTGTACTGATTTATTGCCTGCTTTGTTTTTCTTCCAGTTTTGATCTGAAGAAGGTGGCTTACTGCTATTGCGGCTGTTCAATCCAAGTTTGTTTACCCGTATTTTTACGACAAGCATTAAAACCGTGATCCTCGACTTCAACTCTGGTGAGACGTTCTTGTCTTATTTTACCCTAACGTTGCAAAAAACTTCGATATTAATGCAATGCTCAGTAATCGTTCTAGGTCACTAAGCATTGCTTCAATATCGATATACAACCTGCGTTGATACAAATTCAATAACAGTATTTTAGCATGGGTTTTCTAGGCTGGAATTTCTTTGCTACGCTGACTAGTGCGAAACAATATTTTTCTTACTGCTATTATGTTTATTGTTTGGATTTAAAATTTAAAAACAGTTATTTCCTTGAATTCAGTAAGAAACTGCCAAGTGATTCACACTATTATATGTAGTGTATTGGTTAAAGTTAGTTCGATTTGTTGTCGAAAACTTAGCAAGTATCATAACAACATGGCAGTTAATAATGGCGACTAACCCTTATAAGAAACAAAGAACTAAAGAATCGGATGAGATGATTGTAAAGTATGCACCTTTGGTGAAGAGAATTGCATATCATCTAATGGCTCGTTTGCCTTCTTCTGTAGTGGTGGATGACTTAATACAGGCGGGAATGGTTGGGTTACTTGAAGCATCTAGAAATTATCAGCCAGATTTGGGTGCCAGCTTTGAAACATACTCTGGTATTCGTATTCGTGGTTCTATGTTAGATGAGTTGCGTAGAAATGATTGGGCGCCGAAATCAGTTCATCGTAAAACACGGGAAATGGCAAAAGTTGTCCGTGAAATTGAGGCACGCACAGGACGTGATGCTAGGGATGATGAGATTGCTAAAGAGATGGAAATTACTTTGGCTGAGTATTACAAAATACTGCAAGACTCAAGTAATACCCGAATTTATGGTTTAGAAGAGCTTGGTGTCGACGATGATGCTATCGAACTAGGACTAACTGATCGCAATAGCGGTCCGTTTGAAGCGATGTCAAGTGAGAGATTCAAAGGTAAGCTTTCGGAAGCGATTGCCGGGCTGCCTGAACGGGAGAAAATGGTGGTGACACTCTACTATGATTCTGAATTAAACTTGCGCGAAATTGGTTCAGTGCTAGGGGTCAGCGAATCGCGAATAAGTCAATTACTCAGTCAGGCAATGATTCGTTTGAGAGCACGGATGAAAGAATGGATTGGCGGTGACTAAGGAGAAGATTTTTAATCTGTATAATAGTATAGTTATGAATAATTAAATTATAAATATTCAAGCTAAACATCCTCTCTGTTTGAAATGGATATAGCTCACAGGGGATACTAAAACTAATGTCCTCTAAGCAAAATTTAGCGAAGAAATCAATTTATCGTGCAATGAGTTTTGTTTAGAGGAGGTCAAAAAAATTTCATCGCTTATCATTTCTGGTTAACTTTTTGCGTTACTTTACTGTTGATTGCATAGTGATGAAGGGGAGTGTCTCCAAAAATCACTTTCGATGTTATTCTTGTGTGTGATGAGTTAAAATAAACGCTATTGCGGTCGAACATCTTAATAAACCAATTGTCGATTTCTATCAGTATGATCTAAAATGTTTATTGCGTATGGTTAGAGTACATAAAAAAAATTCTCAACAGTTATACGAAGAAAATTTTTCTCGTATTCGTATGCTATTGGCTGATTTGCAGTTTTTTGAGCATATAACATTATCTAGCGATAACCATAGTGTTTGTATCTGTGCTGATGTGTTAGAACGTACTCCCTATACAATGTTGATCGATTTAGTGTCACACTATTCAAGAAAATCTGAACATTTGCCTGAAACGAAACTGCAAGTACGCATGTATTACGATGCAAAGGTTGCAGAAGTATTGAAGATCCAAGGGCATCAACGTATCCAGCCTTTTTATCAATATCCTAACGAAAATATGTATGCTCCAGATGAGAAGAAGCAGGGTAATCGTTTACTAGCCGAGTTGCTTAATTTCTGCATTCGAAATAATTATAAAAAATCCTATTTTTCTCAGCCAATCGCAATTAATAACTAGAACTTGTTGGCGTTCCATTTTTATTACTGTTGAAAATAAAACGTCAACAAGCTCTAACCCTTCCCCTATTTCTAATAATCACATGTTTTTGTGCCGAGAGTTTCATATTGTAATGTGAATGATTTCTCGCTTTTCTGCTTGTGTATTCTAAAAGAACAGTTAGGAGGGACGTAAAATATTGTAAGTAACGCGGTTACGAAACTTCTAAATGGGAGAAGAAATATGGGTAGGGTTTGTTATAAAGATGGTCCTCAAACTGAAGAAGAGTATAAGGCTGCTGAAGATAAAACATATAATGAGCCTGCATCAGTATATATTACTGATGACTGGGATACAGCGATGGAAGACTTTATGGATGATTTTGATGACTATCAGGATATAAATTTTCCAACAAGTGATGATGATATTTAACTAGTGATGCAGTGAAGAAATTAATCGCGTAGAAATTTGACAGGTCAATACATATCAGGAGGCTGTCCGAGAATAGAAAGCCTACTGCGGAAAATCCATTATGATCAAATTTTCTGATCCTTTTCGGCGAATAGCTACGGCTATTAACCTTAAACGATCAAAATATTTGATTCAAAATGGCTTTTCCTCGCTACAATTCTTATTCTCGGACAGCCTCCTAGGAAGCGCATAGGTTGTTATAACTGTGCGCTTTCTTCATTTCTAATCTGATTTAGCAGCCCCATCATTGCGACAGCAGCATTAGAAGCAGTCCGTTGTTGATGCTGAACGTAACCAAGCTGTCGAGTTAAAGAAAAATGCGGGATGTCGAGAATCTCTAAATCATCGTCAATAATAGTTGTTGGTAAAATACTCCAGCCCAATCCCACTGACACCATCATTTTAATTGTTTCCAAATAGTTAGTAGATAATTTTGTTATTGGTTGCAAGCCGTTCTGGATAAAAATATTTTCAATAATTTTGTGCGTATAAGTTCCTCTCTCTGGAAGCAGGGCGTTATAGTGTGTAAGAGTTTCAAGCGTTACTATTTCTTGTTTAGCGAGCTCGTGATTTTCCCCTACTACTGCTCGCATATCATCTAACCAGATTGGTTTAGCGATTAAAGTGTTTGGTGTAGATAAAGGAAGAGTAATAATTCCCATATCTAACTCTGCTTGCAGCACCTTCTCACACACTTGTTCTGAACTCATAAAATGGAGCTCTAGCTCCACATTTTCATATTGTTGACCAAATTCACGAATGACCGGAGGTAAATGGTGTAGTCCAATATGGTGGCTGGTGCCAAGGCGTAATATTCCTTCGATTTTACCGCCAAGATTATTGGCAAGAAGCTCTGCATCATTCACTGTTTCAAGTATTTGTCGACATTTAGGGAGTAGTGTAGCGCCAGCTTCGGTAAGAACGATTTTTCTACCCAATCGATCAAACAATTTCTCGGAAAGGTTTTCTTCTAGTAATGCAATGCGTTTACTAATGGCAGGTTGAGTAATTTGTAGCGACTCAGCTGCTTTGCTAAATGAACTATGTTCAGCAATACTTATGAAGGCCCTCAGGCTGGATATGTCATCCAATGCGAACACGATATTAACTATTCCTAAATGGCATGTTATCTATAAATGATATGAATTTGAGTTATGTGAGTCAAGTGCTTAGAATTGCTACAGGTAAACAAATGCTAAGAGGAATCTTCAGATGGCTGGAAAAACATTGTATGACAAATTGTGGGAATCCCATGTGGTGCGACAAGAGGAGGATGGTACGAGTTTATTGTATATCGATCGTCAACTTGTTCATGAGGTGACATCTCCTCAAGCATTTGAAGGCTTACGTATAGCCAATAGAAAACCATGGCGAGTGAGCGCCAACCTTGCTACTGCCGACCACAACGTGCCGACTACTGGCTTGGAAAAAGGAATAACGGATCCTGTAGCTAAAGTTCAGCTGGAAACGCTATCTAACAACTGTAAATCTTTTGGTATTCAAGAGTTTGGTATGGGGGACATTCGCCAGGGTATTGTTCATGTGATGGGGCCGGAGCAAGGCGCGACTTTACCGGGAATGACGGTGGTTTGTGGTGACTCACATACCTCAACACACGGTGCTTTTGGTGCATTGGCGCATGGAATTGGTACGTCAGAGGTCGAGCATGTGTTGGCAACACAATGTTTGATTCAAAAGAAATCGAAGAATATGTTGATCGAAGTGAATGGTGACTTGAACCCCGGTGTTGGCGCTAAAGATCTGGTTTTGGCGATTATTGGTGAAATTGGTACTGCTGGTGGCACAGGATATTCCATCGAGTTTGCCGGTTCTGCTATTCGTTCTTTGAGCGTTGAAGGGCGCATGACGGTTTGTAATATGGCAATTGAAGCGGGTGCGCGTTCTGGAATAATTGCTGTGGATGATAAGACAATTGAATATTTTAAAGGCCGTCCATACTCTCCTAAAGGTAGTGATTGGGATAAGGCTGTTGAGTCATGGAAAGAGTTGCACAGCGATGATGATGCAGAATTTGATTATTTCGTTAAATTGGAAGCTGGAAAAATTCAACCACAAGTCACTTGGGGAACATCGCCTGAGATGGTAGTGGATGTGAATGCTAAAGTTCCCGACCCTGATGCAGAATCTGATCCTGTGAAAAGAGAGAGCATGAGAGCGGCACTTGCCTATATGGGGTTAGAAGCTAATACACCAATTTCACAAATTGCCGTAGATAAAATCTTTATTGGCTCTTGTACCAACTCGCGAATCGAAGATTTACGTGCTGCCGCAGATGTAGCAAAAGGTCGAAAAATTGCGGATAACATTAAATTGGCTTTGGTTGTTCCCGGTTCTGGTTTGGTTAAAGCTGAGGCGGAAAAAGAGGGGTTGGATAAGATCTTTATCGAAGCGGGTTTTGAGTGGAGAGAGCCTGGCTGTTCCATGTGTTTGGCGATGAATGCTGATCGCTTGGAACCAAAAGAGCGTTGTGCCTCAACCTCAAACCGTAACTTTGAAGGGCGGCAAGGTAATGGTGGACGTACTCATTTAGTGAGTCCGGCCATGGCGGCAGCCGCGGCTGTTAGCGGGCATTTTGTTAACGTGAATGATTTATAAGGAGCAGATAAAATGAAAGCTTTTGAAATATTAACTGGAATAGTTGCTCCTTTGGACCGAGCCAATGTCGATACAGATGCGATTATTCCCAAGCAGTTTTTGAAATCAATAAAACGCTCAGGATTTGGTCCAAATCTTTTTGATGAGTGGCGTTATTTGGATGAAGGGCAGCCGGATTCAGATAATGCTAATCGACCGTTAAATAAAGAGTTTGTGCTGAATCAAGAACGTTACCAAAAGGCAAGCCTACTTTTGGCGCGGGATAACTTTGGTTGTGGTTCCAGTCGTGAGCACGCACCTTGGGCATTGGAAGATTATGGCTTTCGTGTGATTATTGCGCCAAGTTTTGCTGATATCTTTTTTAATAACTGCTTTAAAAATGGATTGCTCCCCATTGTATTATCGGAACAAATTGTCGATAAGTTATTTTCTGATGTCGAAGCAAATGAAGGCTATAAGCTTACGGTCAATTTGCAAGAGCAAATGATAGAAAAGCCTAACGGTGAAACAATACCATTTGAAGTGGATGTGTTCCGCAAACACTGTTTACTAAATGGTTTGGACGATATCGGTTTAACGTTACAACATGTGGATGATATTAAAGCGTATGAACAGCGACGGGGAAACGAAGCCCCGTGGTTGTTTTCTGTTAGTTGATGATAATATTCCGACTTAAGTGCCTTATTTTCGGCGATGACTCTGATAGAATGCCGAAAAATAGATGAAAAGAATGACTTAAACCTAAATTAATCAGTTGGACGCGTGTTTAGAGCGCAAACAGTTGGTTTGATTGGCGTAATGAAAAGTTTTGCGTTCACCTGGTTGGTGAATCAAATACTTTATCATATAGCCAAGTAAATTAAATGATTGTGCTATAAATCGTGGATCAACTGATTAATTTAGGTTAAACGAAATAAAACGGGAAAGATAAATGACGAAAAAAATTGCCGTTCTACCCGGTGATGGTATAGGGCCAGAGATTGTTGCTGAAGCGGTAAAAGTGCTTGAGTGTTTGAACCGAGATTACGGATTCAGCGTGGAGATGGAAGAAGCGTTGGTTGGTGGTGCTGCGATTGATGAAACCGGTGGGCCATTACCCGAAAACACACTTAAACTAAGTAAAGAAGCTGACGCGATTTTACTTGGTGCTGTTGGTGGTTATAAATGGGAATCGCTCGACATCTCTATTCGTCCTGAAAAAGGCTTATTAGGTTTGCGATCAGAACTAGCGCTTTTTTCTAATTTGCGCCCGGCAATTTTGTATCCACAATTAGCATCAGCATCTACACTTAAGCCTGAGGTCGTATCTGGTCTTGATTTAATGATTGTTCGCGAGTTGACTGGTGGAATTTATTTTGGTCAGCCACGTGGTGTTAGAACGCTGGATAACGGTGAGAAGCAGGGTTACAACACTCTGATCTACAAAGAGTCAGAAATTGAGCGTATTGGTCGCTCTGCTTTCGAAATTGCGCAAAAACGGAATAAAAAACTCTGTTCTGTAGACAAAGCAAACGTATTGGAATGTACCGAGCTTTGGCGCGAAACCATGACGGAGCTGGCGAAAGAGTACCCAGATGTGGAATTGAGCCACATGTATGTGGATAACGCTGCAATGCAGCTTGTTCGCGCACCAAAACAGTTTGATGTGATGGTAACAACAAACATGTTTGGCGACATCTTGTCTGATTGTGCGGCGATGTTGACGGGATCTATCGGTATGTTGCCTTCTGCGTCATTAAATGCAAAAGCACAAGGTATGTATGAACCAATTCATGGTTCCGCACCTGATATTGCAGGAAAAGGGATTGCCAATCCGATTGCGACTATCTTATCTGTATCGATGATGTTGCGATATTCGTTAAATGAGGCGGACTTTGCAGATAAAATCGATCAAGCGGTTAACGATGTGTTGGATAACAATCTTCGTACTGTGGATATCTACACTGAAGGTACTAAGAAAGTCAGTACTGATGAAATGGGGGATGCGATTGTTGCTGCGATGAAAAAGAACATGTGGAAAGAAGCCGGTGATGTAAGCACACGCGAAGAGTGCGCACGAAGCGGCGGAATGAGCAACGACGATAATTAAAGGGACAATTAAATGAGCAAAAAATTTAATGTGGCTGTCGTTGGAGCGACAGGCGCGGTTGGAGAAACAATGATCGCAATACTGGAAGAGCGAAAGTTTCCAGTAGACAACTTATATTTGCTAGCGAGTGAACGTTCAGCCGGAAAAAGAATTCAATTTAATGGAAAACACATTATTGTCCAAAATTTAGCTGAGTTTGACTTTAGCCAGGCAGATATTGGGCTATTTTCCGCTGGTGGTAGCATATCTAAAGAATATGCCCCTAAAGCGGGTGCTGCTGGTTGTATTGTTATCGATAACACATCTGAATTTCGCTACGACGATGATATTCCGTTAGTGGTTCCAGAAGTAAATCCCAATGCAATAGCGCAATATAAGAATCGAAATATTATTGCTAATCCAAACTGCTCAACAATTCAAATGTTAGTAGCGTTAAAGCCTATTTATGATGCTGTGGGTATTACTCGTATTAATGTGGCGACATACCAAGCAGTTTCAGGAACAGGTAAAGAGGCAATTGAAGAGCTAGCGGGGCAAACAGCAGCACTTCTTAATATGAAAGATATTAAAACTGAAGTGTATCCAAAGCAGATCGCGTTTAATGCGCTACCTCAAATCGATGTGTTCATGGATAACGGGTACACGCGCGAAGAGATGAAAATGGTATGGGAAACCAGTAAAATTTTCGAAGATCCTGATATTGTGGTTAATCCGACAGCTGTGCGAATTCCTGTTTTTTATGGTCACTCTGAGGCAATTCATATTGAAACCAAAGAGAAGATTACTACCTTAATGGCTCGTGACTTGCTTGAAAGTGCAGCAGGTGTAGAGGTGATGGACGAGCGTAAGGATGGTGGGTATCCGACTGCTGTAACTGAGTCAGCTGGTAAAGACCCAGTGTGGGTTGGGCGAATTCGAGAAGATATCTCTCATGCGAAAGGCCTCAATCTTTGGGTTGTTTCTGATAATGTGAGAAAGGGCGCAGCGTTAAACAGTGTTCAGATTGCTGAAGTTCTAATCGAAAAACATTTGTCATAAAAAATATACAGTAACAGGGGATGGTATATTCATCCCCTTCAATGTTAGAGTATATGACGTGAGCAATCATCACTACGCTAATGTAGTGGATTATAATAATTAATATACTCACGAACTCTTCCTAATGATCTGCTGTAGTGCGTTCCTATTTCGACAGGCTTCCCTGTGGTGAAGAGTTTTCATAAATAACTTATGAATACTGAATGACGCTATCTGATAGTAAGCATTGACATGGAGAGTTTAAATTTTTCATTTAACAGTCGAGCTATTATTTGCATAATAAACGTTCAAATGGCGCAGCTCATTACTATTTCAATGCAATTCTAAATAAATTTTTAAGACTGCTTGATAATAATGACGAATCAATTACTTGAATGAGTTTTTAATGATCATGAAGTGGCAGAAATTCGCTTATAACAAAATAACAACAAAAACTAGCGCGATTTTCATCTTGCTATTTTTTCTTTTCCTTTCAACGCATACATTTGCGCTTGGCATCGGTGGTATCAAGTTAAATTCGACGCTTGATCAACCACTAGACGCCAATATTGAATTGCTAGGCGTGAGTTCTGATGAATTACCTGAGATAGAAATCAAGCTTGCATCAATCGCGATCTATGAGCGTATGGGGATCGAGCGCAACACGCTAATTGAGCAACTTGTCTTTAAAGTTCAAGAACAGGATGATGGTAAACACGTCATCCATATTTCCACCAATCGTTCAGTGACAGAACCATTTCTTAATTTCTTAATTGAGGTTAACTGGAGAAATGGGCGCTTATTGCGTGAATTTACTGTTTTACTAGATCCTCCTGTTTTGCTGGAAGAAGAAGCAGCCCCTGTTGATGCACCAGAAACCGAACTTCCTCCTTCATTTAGTGTGACCACTCAAACAGATGAAGAGGCAGAAACTTTGGCTCCGATGGTTGAGGCACCTAAAGCAGAAGAGGCGGTAGAAGAAACAGAGGAGTTTGTTGAGGCAGAGTCTGCGGAGGAGGAAGTTGCTGAGGAGAATGAGAGTTCCCCCGCAATGGATAGCTCAAGGGAAGGTACAAGTACAAGCTCAAATTCTAGTGGAACATTGGCGACAGAATATACCGTCCAGAAAAATGATCAGCTTTGGAAAATTGCACAAGATTTGCGCCCTCAAAATGTAAGTGTCGAGCAAATGATGCTTGCGCTTCAGCGCGAAAATCCAGAAGCATTTTTTGGAGATACTGTTTCGCAGTTAAAAGCAGGTGCAGTATTGCGGGTCAATGATACATCTGCGTTGGATATGGTGACGGTTTCTGAAGCGATTACTGAAATTACACGGCAACATCACGAGTGGCTTGCATATAAACGCGAGCGTCAAGCGAGAAACGCTGTGGCAGCGGATTCGGCAGATACTCAAATTACGGAAGAAGAAAGCTTTGGAAGTGACTCTAGCGAGTTTATTGCTGATATTCCTGAAGAAGATTCTTCCCTTCTCAAACTTGTATCGCCTATTGACGAGCAAGCTGATTCTGCGCAAACAAACGCAGCGTTAGAAGCCGGTGAGTCGGAACTCGCAAGTTTGAATGTGGAATTATCTATGGCTTCAGAAGATATTGAAGCTAAACGACGAGAAAACGAAGACTTGAGAACTCGTCTTGCTGCGCTTCAAGATCAAATGAATAAAGCGAAAAATCTTATTGAGCTGAAAGATAACGAGCTAAATCAATTTGATACAGGTGTAGAAGATGAAACAATTTCGCAAATTCTACCATCGGTTGAGTTGGATGTTGAGTCAGAACTTTCCACAACAGCTGATGTTGCGCCACCTGTAACCCCTGAATTTGACGAGCCAGAGCAAGAAACTGCTCCTAACCTTTGGGAAGATCCAATTACCATCGGTACTGCTGCTGGTGTAGGTTTGTTATTGCTTCTTATCGTGATGGTTATGCGACGTAAACGAAAAGAAGCTCAGGATGAATATGAGTCAGAAGCGATTGACTACGAAGATAATTCACTGGAGGAGTTATTTGCTGATCCGGAAAAATCTAACGATGAAACTCAAATCATCAAATTTAACGACTCTTATACTGATACTGAGAAAGAAGAATCGGATGTTTCACTTGAGCCGTTAACGGAGCTTAATTTTGAAAGCAATGAAAATGAGTTGCTTGAGAATAAAGAGCCGCTACTTGATCCTATCGCTGAAGCAGATGTTTATCTGACATATGAAAAGTACGATAAAGCCGAAGTTCTGTTAAACGATGCAATTCAAGCAGAGCCAGGAAGGCAAGAGCTAAAGCTTAAATTACTTGAAGTATATGCACTGTCTCACAATGTCGATGCATTTAATAATGCAGCAGAAATTTTATATGCTTCAGTGTCTGGTGATGATCAAAACCCGATATGGCAGCAAGCAATTGTCTTGGCATTAGAGATCGGTTCAGGTAGCCCATTGTTTTCTTCCAGTCAATCAGCTGCTACGGAGTTAGCGGAAGAAGCGTTGCGAGATGATGATGCAGATCTTTCTTTTGATGAATCAGATTTTCTGTTGGATGAAAAATATCCCCCGTTTGATTCTAAAGAGGCAAACAAAGCTTCTGATAGTGAAACAAAAGCTGAAACATTCTCTAAGCCTGTCAAAAAACTCGATGAACTTACTGAAAATGATCTTTTAGAAAGCTTTTCTTCGACAAGTGATTTCTCTGCCGATGAACTGAAAGTTAGTGAGGAAAGTTTAGCGGAGCTTGATGAGCTAAGTTTTGATGCACTTGATAATAACGAAGTTCTCGAGTTTACGGACCTTGATGAGATTGAATTAACGAACGAAACAACTGATTCGCCTCTATCATTTGATGAAGCAAAGGTGGAACCTCAAGCGGAGGATTCCCTATCATTTGATGATCTAGAATTTGATTTTGGTGATGAAAAAGATGATAAGCAGGATAAACTGCCTGAAAAGCTTCAAGAGCCTAAATCTACGGTTGAAACTGGCGAGTCAAAAGTTGCTCCAGATGCAAAAGATACCGTTGTTGATGAGATTATTGGTAATCTGCAATTCCCTGAAGATGAGCAAGCTATTACGGTTGACGACATTTTTGACCCGGTTAGTAACCCGGTTTCCGAAGCGTTAAATGATGATAAAGACTTTTCCGATACTTCATTGTTTTTACTTTCTGATGAAGTGGGAACAAAGCTTGATTTAGCCAAGGCCTATATGGAAATGGGTGATCATGATGGTGCAAAAGATCTGCTTTCCGAGGTTATGGGTGAGGGTAATAGCAAACAAAAAGCGGAAGCTAAGGAGCTTCTGGAATTAACATAAGTTGGTTTGGCAAATTGGATCGGTGAAATGGGCTGCGCGTATATTACTGGTTCGATTTGCAATGCGTTTGAGTTTTGGTAAGCTGTTTATTTACCGAAACGTGCCTTAATTTTCTCCTGAAACATGGGATTTCGATAGCTGCTTGAAATTCAAACAGCTATCAGCTTATTTTACTCCATATTTCTCTCGCCTCTGGGATATTAGTCCTAGAATCCCCAACCAAAGATTAGATACCCTGCATGATAGTCTGTACTTTTATTGTCGAAGATATAGAATAGCGCCAAATTGTTTTTGTGACACAACAGGATTGTAATTATGACGATGAAGACACGATTTGCTCCCAGCCCAACAGGATATCTACATGTTGGCGGCGCGAGAACAGCGCTGTTTTCCTGGTTGCACGCGCGCAAGCATGGGGGGAAGTTTGTCTTACGTATTGAGGACACAGATAGAGAACGTTCAACTCAAGAGTCTGTGAATGCCATTTTGGAAGGAATGACATGGCTGGGGCTTGACTATGATGAAGGACCTTTTTATCAAACAGAACACTTTGAGCGTTACGATGAAATTATTGATAAACTGCTTAAAGAGGATAAAGCTTATCACTGTTATTGTACCAAAGAAGAGCTTGAGCAGATGCGTGAAGCGCAAATGGCAGATAAGCAGAAGCCTCGCTATGATGGAAGATGTAGACACCGGACTGAGCCTAGAGAAGGCACAAATCCAGTCATTCGTTTTAAAAATCCGCTTGAAGGCGATGTTGTCGTAAAAGATCTCATTCGGGGTGAAGTTGTATTTAATAATCGAGAGCTAGACGATTTAATCATTGCGCGATCAGATGGAACTCCAACGTACAATCTTACCGTTGTTGTTGATGATATGGATATGGGAATTAATTGCGTCATTCGTGGTGATGATCACCTCAATAACTCTCCGCGCCAGATCAACATTCTAAATGCTTTAGGTGCAGATGCTCCACAGTATGCGCATGTTCCAATGATATTAGGTGATGATGGTAAACGACTCTCGAAGAGGCATGGCGCTGTTAGTGTTATACAGTATCGAGACGAGGGTTTTCTTCCCGAGGCGTTATTAAACTATCTAGTTCGGCTTGGCTGGTCATACGGTGATAAAGAAGTTTTTTCCGTTGATGAGATGATAGAGTATTTTAAAACGGAAGATGTTAACAAAGCCGCATCAAGCTTCAATACCGAGAAATTGTTATGGATAAATCAAGAGTATATTAAGAACTCTTCAGCTGAGCATATTGCTCGTCATTTGTCTTCGCATTTGGCTGATGTTGGAGTTGACCCTACTGTGGGTCCGAATATTAATAGTGTTATTTCGATTCATCAAGAGCGGGTCAAAACACTCGTGGAATTAGCACAGAGCATCATCTATTTTTATCAGGATTTTGAGGCATTTGATGCGAAAGCGGCAAAGAAAAATTTTAAAGGTGCGGCATTATTGCCGCTGGAAAAGTTAAAGGCTGAATATAGTCAATTGGAAAGCTGGAATGCTGAAGATATTCATCAAATAATAATAAAGGTATCTGAAGAACTGGATTTAAAAATGGGAAAAATTGCCCAGCCGTTACGTGTTGCAATAACTGGTGGTGCGGTCTCTCCCTCAATCGATATTACTGCGGAACTCATCGGACGAGATCGCGTAATTAAACGTTTAAGCAAAGCAATCGAATATATTAAAAATAACTCTGTGTCATAAAAAATTATTGGGTTGGAAGGTTGTAAAGATGAAGTTTTCAGCTTTGCAATTAAGTTTATTTGAGAATGCCTTTTTTGGAACCAAATAACACAACCAAGAATCCAGAGCTATTCGCATTTAATATTTAGGCTATGCAGTACTGAATACGATGGTAGTTTAGATACCGTTTTATTTCGATTTTTGGTTATAATAGAAGTATAAGCACTTCTACCATCTAGTTGAAATTGGTACGGCAGGGTTAAAGCATTTGTTTGCCTGCAAAGTAAAATAATAATTAGTACGGAAACTATGGATAGTGATTTCTCCTCTGCTTCAAAAAAAGCGGAAATAAAAAATACTTCAAAGAAAACATATTTAACAACAATAGAGCAGAGCGAAAAGTTTTTTAAAGACTGGCATGTTCAGGAAAAGAACCGTTTAATATATATTGAAAGCGGAACTCTCTATCTCGAATCTGATTCTATCACTTCACTTGTTCCTGCACGTCACGCTATTTGGATCCCAGAAAACCAAAAAACGAAATTGGAGACGAACTTAACGGATGTAAAACTCTGCATTTTAATTTTTGATGAGAGGTTAGTGGAAGATAATGTAAACGAGAATATTAAAGTCTTTCCTGTGCGAAGTTTAGGTCGAGAGCTTATTCTTAAGTTAAGTGAATGGAACAAAGTTTCTGAAACCATGACGGAACTTGAAACAGCCTCACTTCACGTTATTCAACTTCTTATTCCTCAATGGGCGCAAGCTCCTGCTCCAATTTTACTGCCAATCTCAAACCATCCAAAATTAAGCCCTGCGCTTCGTTATGTTAGAGAAAATATCCAAACACATATTATGTTGGGAGATGTTGCTAAAATATGTTCTATGTCGAAACGAACTTTGACGCGACTTTTTCAGCAAGAACTAGGAATTAGCTTTAGTACATATATAAGATTAACACGCGTTACTTTGGCGTTAGAGATGTTTAATGAATCCAGGGCTAGCGTTTCTCAAGTTGCATTTGATGTGGGCTACGAAAGCATTACTGCCTTTAGCAATACTTTTCAATTGTTTGTAGGAATACGACCACAAGAATATTTAAAAAATATTTCGAAATCCCAGTGAATCTTCCGGCCAATTTACCTTCCTGAATCTAATCAAATTTTGACCGGTGAAAAATTCATTACAATGCAATATATTAGTTTGAGGTGAGCGGATTAAAGAGATAAAAAAATTCCAATATTATCTTGACGATTCAACTCTCTATACGTAGAATGCGCAGCTCCTTTCGGGGCTATAGCTCAGCTGGGAGAGCGCTACACTGGCAGTGTAGAGGTCGGCGGTTCGATCCCGCCTAGCTCCACCAAGTTATAGTTGTGCGCCGAGCGCGAGATTTGAAGGTTATGTATGCTGTCCCCTTCGTCTAGTGGCCTAGGACACCGCCCTTTCACGGCGGTAACAGGGGTTCGAGTCCCCTAGGGGACGCCACTATTTCAAGGCTTAGCATATGATGCTAAGCCTTTTTTATTTTGCTGCGCTTGATTCGTAATCAAGTCGCTAGTTGTGAATTGTCTAAATAATGGACAGTTTTTAAAGTTTGCTTAGGCTCGAAGGTTTTCTGCGTCCCCTTCGTCTAGTGGCCTAGGACACCGCCCTTTCACGGCGGTAACAGGGGTTCGAGTCCCCTAGGGGACGCCACTTTAAAATCAAAGGCTTAGACGAAATTCTAGGCCTTTTTTGATTTTTCCGCCTTTTAAATCTACTGATAAATTATTTATATCACTAATCTTGCCTTTACTAATCGGATGACAAACCTTATTTTAATTTGGATCGTTACTCGTGTCAGGAATCTATAGGTATTTAAAACCAGTATATTTCACTCAAGACAAATAAGCTGTGTTACGGCTCCATGTCGCTAAATCCTCTCTGTTAAACTTACACATAGAGCACTATGTCCACAAACTCCTCTGTTTTTATGAACAACAAATTGAACTCCGATATTTTAATGTTTTTGAAGGTGTCGTTTATTAGTTCTTCGTGATTTATTGAGTAGTTTGGAGGCATTAGTGATACTAATCTTGTCTTCTGCAATTTTAGAAATAATGTCGACAGTGAGCTGCGAGTTGAGCTTTGGAATCCAAAATAATCATCCTTTGCGTTCCCCAAACATCTAATGTGAAACATTTAGAGAATTACCGATGAAGTAGGTCCGTCAATTTCCCTTGATAATTTCTATAGAGAGGAAATCTTAACGAGTAACGTACAGCAGTGTTATGCCTCTTTACCACGCTTGTAATGGATGTAACCATCGAGAAAATGGTTGAGTACGAGATCACTACATGTTTTATAGTTTTTATGTCCTTCCTTGCGAAATATCCCAGACAGCTCTGACTTCTTTATCTCATAACTAGATAGCTCAAAGATTTTGATCATATCGAGTTCTTTGAGGTCTAGCGCGATACGGAGTTTCTTTATGATTTCGTTATTGGTCATTTTGTTTTTTTCTTCTTCGAAACTTTTTTCTTCGTGACTCGTTTTTCAGTGGCTATCTGTACGCTGATTTCGTTATCGAGAAAAAGTGTTCCATCTTGGATTAATGCATTATTTGCGGCATTTTCTTCATTGAATGTGATAAACGCGTAGCCTTTAAGCTCTTTACTCTTATCGTCTATTGGTAATTGAATTTGGGTGATTTCACCAAACCTGGAAAAATGCTCTTTAAGCTGTGTATCTGTCGTTTGTTTACTGAGATTACCCAGGTAGATTTTAGTGTTTGACATAGTTGTATCTAATATTGGAGTGATAATGTGCGCATTATGGACGAGAAATGGAATTTAAGCGAATAGAGAATGCAATTACAAGGGAATATGGGATATGAGAATTTGGGGAGACTTGTATAGCATGGACAAGCTTGATTTGTATCCACCGTGCTTGTTTTTCACTCCAAGCGTTCCATTGGTGGATCAGGCTCAATTTGCTGTTTTTAATTATCTGAAAGTGGTGTGTTTCCACGTGATTTAGTCAAACGATTATTATACTATTCATCCCATTATTATAGTGAGATTAAGAGTGGTTTAGCGGTTTATGAATCTACAAAAGCACGAGAATAGTTGCTGGAGTTTAGTTTTCAGTGCATGGCTAATTGCAGCAGTTTCAACCTTGGGTAGTCTCTTTTTTAGTGAAGTTATGGACCTTGTGCCGTGTGTGCTTTGCTGGTATCAGCGCATTTTTATGTTCCCGCTTGCAATCATTCTGCTGATTGGACTGTATCCCTTAGATATGAAAGTTATTCGCTATGCAATTCCCTTGGCGATTGTTGGGCTACTTTTTACTTTGTATCACTGTTTTCTATTTTATGGATTTATTCCGGAAAATCTGCAACCGTGTGGTAAAGGGGTATCCTGCGCAGATGATAGTATGGTTTTGTTTGATGTTCTACCGATTCCATTATTATCGCTCGCCGCATTTTCAACTATTATAATTTTACTGTTAATGACCAGGAAATATCGATGAAGAAGAAACAACTACTCCTAATTGCACTTTTTTTTATGGTGGGATTTTTTTGGCTAGGCGCACTTGTTTATAACGAACAACAGACTGAAGTGCAAAGCCAAGCGGCGTTGCAAAACCAAGATGCATTAATTCGTGATCATTCAGTGAGAAAGGGTAGCCCTGATGCGAAAGTTACCATCGTTGAATTTCTTGACCCGGCTTGTGGAACTTGTAAACAATTTCATCCACTGGTTAATGAACTATTAGAGATGTATGACGGCAAGGTTAATCTTGTTGTGCGTTACGCACCGTTGCATCGCGGGTCAGATCAGATGGTGGCCATTCTCGAAGTGGTACGCAAGCAAAACCAATTCTGGAACGTACTCGATATCATGTTTGAATATCAGGAGTTCTGGGCGATCAATCATCAAGCGCGACCAGATTTATTTTGGGGCTATCTAAAAGGTTATGGGTTTGATGTGGATCAAATCAAAACTGATATGCAATCATCTGAGGTGAAGAGTGTCGTTCAGCAAGATATTGCTGATGGTTTAACGCTTGGCGCGACTAAGACGCCGACGTTTTTTGTTAATGGAAAACCGCTAGCGAGTTTTGGGTATCAACAGTTGAAAAATTTAATTGAGAGTGAGATTTCTGCTAACTATTAATATTATTGATTTATTCAGAAAAGGCTAATAGATGTGCAGCGTCTTTTAAAAAGGTGGTTACGATGTTTTTGTTAATTGTGTTTCATATTCTCGCTGTTGTTATTTGGGTTGGGGGGATGTTTTTCGCCTATCAATGTTTGCGACCAGTTGCCGCTGAAATTTTGGAACCACCACTACGTTTGCTCCTTTGGCGAGAGACATTTAAACGATTTTTTGTTTGGGTTTGGGCTGCGATTATCATTCTTCTGGTTAGTGGCCACAGCATGATCGCAATATTGGGTGGCATGGGAAGTGTTGGATTACATGTGCATCTTATGTTGGCTATTGCTTATGTAATGATTGCACTCTACGGCTATGTCTATTTTGTTCTGTTCAAACGATTGAAACAGGCAACATCGGAAAACAGGTGGCCAGAAGCTGGAAGTGTGCTAAACAAAATTCGTCATATTATCGCAGTAAACTTGATTTTAGGATTGATTACCATCTCTGTTGCGGCTGGTGGGCGTTACTTAGTTTAGACGCAAGAGTTAATTAATAGAGGCGCAGTGAATTTATACGATGGTATTTGAACAAATCGAACAACTCGATTCTGAATGGCAAAGTTTCTTTGAGCAAGAACTTGCTAAAGATTATATGGCGGAGTTAGCAGGTTTTTTAGTTGCTGAGGAAAAGGCTGGTGAGGTTATTTATCCGCCGAGAGACGCGTGGTTTAACGCTTTTAAACTTACACCCTTTAATGATGTGAAAGTTGTGATTGTTGGGCAAGATCCTTATCACGGTGAAGGGCAGGCGCATGGTTTGAGTTTCAGTGTTCCTGATGGTATTAAAATTCCACCATCTTTGCGTAATATCTATAAAGAGCTGAATCGTGATTTGGGTGTGGCGATACCAAGCTCCGGTAATTTAGAAGGCTGGGCTAGGCAAGGTGTACTTCTGTTGAATGCTTCACTAACAGTACGTGCGGCACAGGCTAATAGTCATAGCAAAAAAGGGTGGCTAACTTTTACCAACGCTTGTATTCAGCATATTAATCAGCACAAGCATGTAGTCGTGTTTCTGGCTTGGGGGCGTTTCGCGCACGAGGTTTGCTCGGTGGTGGATACTTCTCGTCATTGTGTTATTAAAACATCTCATCCTAGTCCGTTGGGGGCAATGAAAACAGGCAAAGATTTTGATGCGTTTTTAGGTTCTGGCTGCTTCTCTTTAGCGAATAAATATTTAATTCAACAGCACCAGAAAGCGATTGATTGGAGTGCGTTTTAATATAACCCTAACGTTGCACAAAATATCGTTTAAAACCACGTTTCTGTTACTATACTCGCTCTAAAAGCTTTTAATTTCGATATCTTATGTATCGTTAGGGATAACGCAAGTAAATTCTCATCGATGTTCGAGGATAAAGTATGGAATACCGAAAATTAGGCCGAACCGGAATAGATGTAAGTGTTATCGGTTTAGGCACAATGACCTGGGGTGTGCAAAACACGCAGGACGAAGGCTTTGAGCAAATGGATTATGCGCTTGAACGAGGCGTAAATTTTTTTGATACGGCTGAAATGTATGCCATTCCTCCCAGTGAAAAATCTTATGGGACAACCGAAACGATTATCGGTAACTGGTTTGCGTCGCGCGCAAATAGAGATAAAGTCATTTTAGCTTCTAAAGCTGCCGGGCCAGGTTTGTCGTGGGTGCGAGGTGGTGAGTCGATTAACAAAAACAATATTAGGCTGGCGATAGAAGGGAGCTTAAAACGTTTACAGACTGATTATATCGACTTATATCAACTGCACTGGCCTAATCGCGGGTCATATCATTTTGGGAAAATATGGAAATGTACACCGAAATTTGATGCCAAAGTGGAGCAGGAAAACTTTTTAGAAGTGTTGCAAACACTCGATGCACAAATCAAAGAAGGAAAGATTCGTTACTTTGGTCTATCTAACGAAACTGCTTGGGGGATGATGCAATGGTTACAAATTGCAGAGCTAAATAAATTGCCGCGTGTGGTTTCCATTCAAAATGAGTATTCCTTGTTATGTCGACACTTCGAACCCGATTTGAGTGAATTATCTTTGCATGAAGGTTGTGGATTGTTAGCGTGGTCGCCATTAATCAGAGGGATGATAAGCGGAAAATATCTCAACGGTGCCAAACCAAAAGGGGCTAGGTTATCCATTGAGACACGGTTTGAACATCGTGAAGGGAAGCAAACCGATGATGCAATTCAGAAATACATTGATCTCGCTAAGCAGCATGGCTTGGATGTTTGTCAAATGGCATTATCGTTTGTTAATAACAAGCCGTTTGTAACATCTACCTTAATAGGCGCGACAAATATGACGCAGTTAAAAACCAATATCGATTCTATTTCGTTGAAACTTTCAGATGAAGTTTATGACGGTATTGAAAAAATTCGACGCGAATTTCCCATGCCGTTTTAATAATAATTGTATCTATTTACCGCAATGAAAATACAAATTCTCAATGATCTCCATATCGAATTTCTTGATTATGTAATTCCTAAAACCGATGCAGATGTCATTGTGTTAGCGGGTGATATTGGAATTGGATTGGAAGGTCTAGAATGGTTGCACGAACAAGAGATAGAAAAGCCGGTGATCTATGTACTAGGTAATCATGAATTCTATCATCATGATATCTCTTTGATCGATGAGTTAAAGAAAAATGCTAAGCCTAATATTCATGTACTTAACAACAGCCATGTAACGATTGATGGAGTAAGGTTTTTAGGGTGTACCTTATGGACAGATTTCGACTATTTCGGCGAAGCGGAAAAAAATATGGCGATGGGTTTTGCAAAAAGTCGTATGGCAGATTTTTCTACCGTGAGTTACAAAGGTGAAATCTTTTCTCCACAAAACTCTATCGAATTACATAATGAGAGTCGTGATTGGTTAAATGGTATGTTGGGCGAGAGCTATCCGGGAAAGAGTGTAGTGGTGACGCATCATGCACCGAGTGCTTTATCCGTTCATCCCCGATATGCAAAAGATCTATTGACGCCTGCATTTGTGAGTTCGTTAGAGCATTTGATGGATGAAAGACGAGTGGCGCTATGGATACATGGCCATATGCATGATGCGGTCGACTATGAAGTTCATGGTACAAGAGTGATTTGTAATCCGCGAGGTTATGTTAGGTACGAGCGGGATACAGGGTTTAATCCTGAATTAGTTGTAGAAGTTTTATAACATTTTCGGAAGTTAAAAGGGGGCTGTAAACGTACCTCTCCCAAAGCTACACTTTTTTAACAAACTCAGACTTCAAACCCATTTGCCCAAAGCCATCGATTTTACAATTAATGTCGTGATCACTATCAGTCAGGCGGATATTTTTTACCTTAGTACCGACTTTAACAACGTTTGATGATCCTTTGACTTTTAAATCTTTTATCACGGTAACTGTATCGCCATCCTGCAAGATATTACCCACGGAATCCTTGATAACCACTTCATCACTCGCATCATCACTTCCATCTTTCGCCCACTCATGCGCACATTCAGGGCAAATATATTGTGTGCCGTCTTCGTAGGTATATTCTGAATTACATTTCGGGCAATTAGGAAGTGTACTCATGATGTGGTTCTCGTTGGTTAGGCATTAAAAACACAATTATAGCGAGAAAATGAGTTTTTTGTGTTGGTTTTTTATGTTGATTTTTATTGTTGATTAATCCCAACTCACCGGATCGACATCATAATAACTTTTAAGCTGCTCATATAATCTAGGCTCATGAGCTATTAACAATTTGCCATTTTCAAAAAATAGCTCACTAACCACCGCAAAAAATTCAGCGGGATTACTCGCGCCATAAGGGTTTAGAAAAGTAGGAGTACCGGATTCGATGTGATATATAAACCGTAAAAATGCGTCGTTCCAAACATTTGACCATGTTTCATAGTTGTCCTGTTTATTGAGAAGAGGAGCTCCGTTGGCCGAGCCACTTTCATGATCCAATAAATGTGCAAATTCGTGAATCACAACATTGAGGCCATCTTTATCATTTGCAATTCCATTAACCGTATCTTGCCAGGAGAGAATGATCTTTCCTGTACTCCATGATTCACCCGACAATATTCGTTGATCTCGTGCAACCGTTCCATTGCCGAGGTTCATTTCTCGGTTGCTGGTAAACGAAGATGGATAAACCAGAACAGTTTTTAAAAGATCAAAGTGGTTAAACGACTTATTGATGATAAGCAAACAGGCTTGAGCAGCGATGATTACCCGTTCTTGTTCCGTGAGTTCTAAGCCATTGCAGCCGATGATCTCTTTTTCAGTCATGAAAAGTTGAATATGTTGCTTCAGGTTTCTTTTTAATACATAGGGAAGACGAGAAAATAATGGCCAGTAGCGGGAGAGGGCTTGCTCCCACTGTATGGGGAAAGGGCGTTCGCTGATAGATTTGCGCCGATATGTTTTATATCTTGGCCCATAAATAATAGCGAGGACAATCGTTAACCCAACAAAGAGTATGAAATAGATCATTAATGATATATTGTGATTCGGTTATTCTTAAGTTCTGTATGGTGTCAGTAATAAGTGTTTTCAAGAAGGATAGACCCTAGCGTTGCAAAAAATATAGGTTAAAAACCGCGTTACTGCTTTTATAGTAGCATATTATCGTTTTCACCCCATTTTTCTGGATTTCACTTAGAGTGACTAAGCTCAAACCAGAAAAACGGCGTAAAAACACTACTATGCAAGCTCTAAAAGCTTTTTAATACAATATTTTTTGCAACGCTAGGGTAGAGATTAATCTAGGGTTAAAGGTGTTTTATCCGTCTAACTTTTCATATATATGGTCCAACGGATTTACTGGTGTGTTTTTCATCTGATCAGTAATATGGGTATATAAAGTTGTGGTTTCGATATTCTTATGTCCTAACAGTATTTGTAATCTTCTTAAATCGCAGCCATCAACTAATAGTTGCGTGGCAAAGCTGTGTCGGAACGTGTGAGGTGTGATTCGTTTGCGGTGATTTATTTCACGGAGAATTTTTCTTAGATATCTCGATACTGTTAACGGGTATAGATGACCTCTACCAAGCTTATCGGTTTCTGGGTTTTCAAATTTTCTTGTTGACGGAAATACATACTGCCAGCAAAATTTCTCACTATCGTTGGGATATTTTTTCGCAAGTTTGTTCGGGAGGATTACGCTCACTTCATCTAATGCCAAATCTTCTTCGTAGAGTGCTTTTACATGTTGTACGTGTCTTAGTAGATCATCTTTAAGCATGGACGGCAGTAAAGTGACGTGATCAATTTTGCTTTTTGATGAGACTACTCGAATTAAACCTAAATCGAAGTCTAAATCTTGTGTGCGTAGATTGACTGCTTCGCTAATTCGCAAACCGCTACCATAAAGCAATAGATAGATTAGACGCATAGTTCCACTCATTTTAGATACGATCTCTAGCACTTCATCGCTTGAAAGCACAACAGGAAGGTGAACACGTTTTGTCGCTCGAAGAAATTTCAGGTCTTCGATATTTTTGGGGATAACATTTTTGTAGAGAAAAGCAATCGAATTTAAAGCGAGCTTTTGCGTGTTTGGTGAATAACCCGTGTTAGCAAGGTAAGTTAAGAACTTTTCAATGTCATTTTTATCCAGATTTCTCGGGTGTCGTTTTCCACTGAAGACGATAAAGTACTTTATCCATACACTATAGGCTTGTTCGGTTTTCTTAGAATAGTTTTTTACACGAATTTTGTCTCTGACTTCATCAAGTATTTTTCTGTATATTGGCATTTGTTTAACCGGGTTTTGATAAGTTGTTGACAAAATATCATCAACTCAAATTTTGCTAAGAATAAATTGGTTCAGCTGGAGGAATGATTTGAGTAAGTTTTTGTCGCATTTAGCGCTTGAAGATTAGCAAAGAATTCAGGCATCATCAGAATTTAATTATTTTCGCTTTGCTTCATCTGATCGGCCAGCTTTTTTGGTGATACGGTGAATTGTTGCGTTGTTATTAACATCTCGGCTATTGCGAATAAGTTCATCGTTTGCAAAACTCAGATCAGATTTCGCTAAACGATCATATAACACAACATTAACGGTGGCCGCCAAGTTCATACAGCCAATTGTCGGGATGTAGACCACCTCATCCGCTCTACGAAGCACCTGCTTTTTTATGCTGGCATCTTCCGGGCCGAAGATGTAGAACGCATTTTCAGGGTGTTTAAATTTGGGTAACGGAGTCGCACCTTCAACTAATTCGACACATATCACTTTGGCTCCTTCAGGCGCATTTTCCAATAGGTCGTCTACATGAGTTAAAGGGATGTGATTTATCGCATTCATGGTATCAGTGTGGAATTTTGCCGCACGGTTGTAGCGATTGCCAGTATAAACAATCGAATTTACCTGGAAACAACCTGAGGCTCGCATGATTGCACCGACATTTGTTGGGCTTTTGGGATTGGTAAGTCCAATCGCGACGTTTGGTGGTGTTACTTTTTCTTCTGGCATGTTTATATTCTATGTTTTCGCAGAAGAAAATGAAACAGCAACAAGTCTAATGAAAATTAAGCGAAAGTAGGGTCTTCGGATAGAAATTCCTCATTCGGCCAACTAATGTTGTCGCTGCATTTTTTTAGTAGAGGCTGTTGAGAGTGATAACGAACGACAAAGAAACGGTTGCTGTAGATTCAATCATTGCGGGAATTAGAAAATTTGAGTTTGATGCATTATTGTATCAACGTTATGCGCAAGAATTATATTACGATTCACCATAAACTGTAGCACTAGTTAGAATTACACCTGTTCACATAACCAATAAAAGCCAAAGCTTGGTACCACCAAGGCGTCTTTGAAAATATCAGGCGATTGTCCCGAATATAAATCGATCATTTGGCCATGCTGATTACCGGCCCAATTATCCACATCACTTAAATTAAGAGATTGCGGTTTTCCATCGAAGTTTGCCACCACCAACACTCGCTCAGCTTGTTTGTTAATATTATAGCGTCCAAAAACAAATAGATGAGGATTATCCACATTGAAGAGTTCACGATTATTAAAATCTGCAAATACATCTATCTCTTTACGCACTGCAATCATTCTTTTAAGTGCACTAAATATTTTATACTCTACAGTGGCGGGGACTTTTCGGTTATCCGCTTTTTCCCAATCAATCACTGGCCGATGTACCCAACGTGAATCGCCAACCTTGTGGGGATCATCTAAATAGGAAAAATCATTGAGCTGCCCTAACTCATCACCATAGTAAAGCAGCGGTATCCCACCAAAAGACATAATCATACTATGTAGTAAAAGGATGTTTTTTACTGCGCTCTCTACAGCCTCAGAATCATCGATTTCCAGAGCATATTGTAAACCCACCAATGAAGCTAATGAACCAGAAATCCGGGCATCACCGGTCTTTTCATTATGACCGAAAGGCAATCCTCTAGCATGAGAGTTGTCGTAGCTTCCAGTATAATAATCTATCAGGAATTTACGGTGACTGGTCTCATCATAGCCCGCTAAATGAATGTCTACATCATCAAAGCCAAGACCAATATCATCATGACAACGTACATAGTTGAGCCAGGTGGCACGCTCAAGTTTAACTGGTAAGTTTTTAATGCCTTGGTTAAGTAGTTTACTGTTTTTAGTCGCTACTGCATCCCAAAGAAGTGCCATAAACGTCGCGTTGTAGGCCATCTCACACTCTTTAGCGATCACTGCATCTTCACCAAAGTATTTAGTGACTTCAACGGGTGCAACAATCGCTTCAGCGATAAATAACACGCCTGGCGAAGTCACTTGACAACAATCTTTCATTAACTGCAAGATCAGATGAGCTTCACGCTCATTCTGACAGGTGCTACCAATTTTCTTCCATAAAAATGCCACTGCATCCAGACGTAAAATATCAGCCCCTTTGTTAGCCCAATGCAATAGAATATCTAACATTTCAATAAACACTGCTGGGTTGCTGTAATTCAAATCCCACTGATAGTTATTAAAGACAGTCATCACCCAACGTTGCATCTCATCATCCCAGGTGAAATTGCCTGGCGATGTTTCAGGGAATATCTCTGGCATACTCTGTTCAAACATATCGGGTACATTACGCGTTTCAAAGGTGTAATAATAGTTTTGATAGACAGGATCACCCGCACGAGCGTATTGTGCCCATTCATGTTCATCAGAGGTATGATTTACCACAACATCCAGCACCAGAAGGATATCCCGCGCCCGCATATCGTCCGCCAATGCGGTTAAATCCTCCATAGTTCCGACTCGCGCGTCCACCTCCCGAAAGTCGCTCACTGCATAACCTCCGTCACTATGTCCTTCCGGACATCTCATGATCGGCATAATGTGCGCTAGATTAATGCCCAGCTCTTGAAAGTAGCCAAGATGCTCATGCACCCCTTTGAGGTCACCCGCAAAACCATTACTGTATAGTGCCATGCCCACCCATTTTTGGCTGAGAAACCAGTTATGATCCTGTTCCCGTTCAATATCCAGCTGTTTTAACTGGTCAGGACGATTGATGTACTGACGCGCCATGCATTCAACAAGTTGCAAGGCTTGCTGTTCGAAGTCGTCTCTATGACCATAGAGCCTAACAAACAGCGAGTGAATGGCGTAGAAGTTAGCGCCCAGGCGAGTATAAAAGTGACGAAGATCCTGCTTGCTAATCTCCGTTTTCAAGTTATTAAGAATACTATTTAGCAGTGAATGGGAGACCTGTTCGTACATACCAACCCTTTTATTTTAGATAATTATTTTCTGCGGTTAATGTTGGAATAAAACTCAAGATTACTCGATGTCGCGCCACGTAGCCCTACCACAGCACTGGCAAATTGTTGCGCAGCTTCAACTGTTTCAGCTATCGGCCATTCTGAAAGCAAGCCATGCAAAAAGACTGCTGTAAAAGCATCACCAGCACCCACAGTATCGACAAACTCTAGAACTTCTGGTGGTTTCGCACTATGCAGCTCTCCTTCACGATTTCGAACTATCGCCCCTTCTGCCCCTCGGGTGACGATTAACAATTCAAGATTGTATTCTTCCTGAAACATAGCCATGTCATGCTGAATATCACCGCTACTCACACCCAGCAGCTTCAACTCGTCCTGATTTAGTTTTACCCATCGAGCTCGTTTTAACCAGTTTGACACTTCATCTTTTTGCCACCAGGGTGCGCGTAAATTAACATCGAGAAAAATGGATACATCAGGATTATCCGCTAGCTTTTCGTAGGCATGCCTTGCTGTGGTATTGCGCAGTGCCAAAGTACCATGATACAGAATACTTTTTGCGGTTGGATTTTTTATCTCTGCAACATCGATAAAGTCATAGGCGCAATCCTCTGTTATGGTGTAGTGAGGCTCATCATCAATTAACGCCACGTCAACACGCCCGGTTGAGTGCTCCACATCTATTTGTAGTGACTCGATATCCATTCCCCATTTGGTCATAGCACTGATAATTTTATTCCCTAGCAGATCATCTCCCACTCGAGACACAAAACATGGTTGATCACCAAAGGCTTGCAAATGCCATGCAACGTTAAACGGTGCGCCGCCCAGCACCTGTTCACCATTAGGAAAGCAATCAAATAAAACTTCGCCAAAGACTATCAAATGCTGTTTATTCATCATTGAAAAACCCAATCTGTTTTAGTTTTTCGCGAAATGCCGGCGCAAAATGATACACACCCTCCAGCACACCGCTCGAATAATTACCATTCTTAATCGTATTTCTACCCGAGGCCAGATAGAACATTTGTTGCGTATTACTTTTCTGCGTCAATTCTTTTGAAGCTTCAATAACATCATCAGTCGCGTTAGCTACCAACACTGAAGGTATCACGCTACCCAATACGGGCAGATCATTACCACTATCACCCGCAAAGACAATCTCATCCAATGAAAAATCTATTTGCTGGCGAAGAAAATCGATAGCGTGTAATTTGGTGGCATTACGTGGCAACACATCCAGTAGCCCAATTCCTTTTGGCTCATCCACACTCCACACCAAACTGGCTTGCACGCCAATCTCATCAAGGCGCTGCGTCATCAGCGATAATAATCTCTCTTGCTTTATCTGCAAAGTAGTGTAATAACTGAGTTTGTGGGTATTTTGTTTACTATGCTCTTGCAATTGAAGGTCAGAGATATCTGCAAACAACGTCTTTAACTGTTCATGGCTTTTACCATGCCAATCTTTATCAATCTCGTTTTCCCAAGCCTGAAGTTCCTGCCACTGTTGATCTTCAATACGATAAATTTTGGTGCCAACATCGGTAATCGCATAACTTGGTGTGGGCAAACTATAGTTTTTAATCGCTTGTTTAACCAGATTCTGATGACGGCCGGTAACATAAACGAGGATCACCTGTGGTAGCTTGCAAAAAGCTGCAAATAGTTTGCGCGCCTGTGGATGCTCAGATTGCAAGCCATTGGGAATCACCGTTCTATCCATGTCGGTACACAACAATAGTCTTGGCTCAATCATGAATCGTCTCTAGTTCCTTTGGATCTTTGCATTCATTAAAAAAATCGTAGTAAGCCAAAGCTTCAAGAATCCCCGCAGCAAAGGGTTGCTCAGCGAAATATATCCGTTCCACATCCACAAGTTGGGACAGCTCTTCATGATGACGATTCGCTACCACGGCAGCCAGGGTATTACCACGCATCATATCTTCATCAGCACCTGAGCCACCAGCAACAAAAATACGCTCCAACGGAATCCCCCATCGACCGGCAATATATCGTAACGCAAGGCCTTTTGAAGCACGCTGAGGCATCACATCCAGATACTGGCCAAAGGCTAAATTTAGATGCAGCGACTGCTCATTTTGGTGTAACAAACTACTAATTTCTTCAATATCAGGGGCAATATCTGGATCAATATAGTAGCTAATCTTAAAGTGGCTCTGTTCTAGTTTTGGCTGCAGTTTTAAGCCAGGCAACTCGGCGAGTATTGGTTTGACTTTATGGGGAGACCATTCGTAATCAATGTGTTTACTCCAGGCGATATCTGCAGTATATCTTGGCGCATAACAAATTTCGGTACCGCCACTGGTGATGAGAATATCTGGCTCAGGGATATTGTGTTTACGCATTATTCTCAAAGCTGAATCAAAACGTCGACCGGTGGCAATTGCAAATTTACTACTTTTACGATGTTGTCGCAAAATTTCAATCAACTGTTGCAATGATTTTTCATTACCTATCAGGTTTTGATCCAGATCACTGACAATCGCTCGATCACGATAGATTTCACTGCGACGTTGAAGCGGCCGGCGTATCAACACCTCACTGCGTTCAACAATAGGTTGTACTAAAGACAGATATCGCTGAGCATGAGCATCCCATGAATAGTGCTCACGAACACCCTTTAACCCGTCATCGACACACTGTTGCCAGAGATTTTTATCTTCCAATAACTTTAAAATAACGTCGCTGATAGAACTTGTTTCCAGGGGATTGATTAAGAAACCGTTCTTACAATTGCCAATAATATCTTGCGGACCTCCATCTTCCGTCGCAACGATCGGCACGCCAGAAGCCGCTGCTTCGATCAACGTAAGACCAAAAGGCTCGGTAAGCGCAGGATTAACAAACACCCCGCCTGATGCAGCAGTAATGCGATAAAACAACGCCACTTGTTCTCGGCGATGATGTTTGGGCATTGAAACTTTGCTATAAATATCGTAACGGTCGATGGCTAACAGCAACTCATGAAACACTTCTTGGGCGCCTTCTTCCAGTTCATCAATGTCATCTCGATTACCCGCGACAATCACTAAATTGGCCAACTCCTGCAATCTTGGAGACTGCCCGTAGGCCTCTACCAGCGCCACAATATTTTTCCGCTTGTCCGGCCGTGATAGCGCTAAAATGATCGGTTTATCGGGTTCTTTTAGATGTTTGACAATTTCGTTAAAGAGCTGAGAATTCAACTCATCGTCAGTGGGCGGTGTGAACTGTTTTAGATCGGTACCGGGCGGCAGTACACGCATTTGCTCTGGCTGGTAATGATCGTAGAGTTCGTACTGCTCCTCGATCTCCTGAAAGGTGCTGGTTATTACACGCTCCGCCGTAGCCAGTGTTACCTCTTCGGCCTCAATGCGGCGTATCATGTTATAACGTTCTTCGACTTCTCGAATCGAAAGACCGCTCGCTAATAGACGACGGCGTTTTACCCTCCCCAGAGAATGCCCCGTATGAATTAATGGCACCCCCAGCTGATTAGCCAGACTTGCACCAACGTAACCCGCGTCAGCATAGTGGCTATGAAGGATATCTGGCAACACACCACTTTCACGAAAATAATTGACGAGGTTATCAGCAAATCCATCCAGATAATCCCACAGCTGTTCCTTAGGGATGTATTCATCAGCACCAGCATCTATACGCACAATGCGTAATTTATCGGAGAGTATTTCGATGGGTTCTGCATAGTCATCCGCAACCGCTTCATCCACAACACGTCGGGTAAACAGATCAACCTGGGCAATATTGGGATGGCGCGCTAACGCTTGAGCAAGTTCTAGTACATATAGCGTTTGTCCACCGGTATCAGCATCACGACCCAGCTCAAGGTTACCACCGCGGATCAAACCATGAATACTCAGCAGTGCGATATAAAAGTGGCCTGTTTGACTATTCATAAATTAATCCTCCTGTTGATCAAGAAAAAATTTCTCTCTACACGTTTTATTGCAGGCGAAGTAATAGGCAATTATCTATCGCTAAATGATATCGAGAGTCTGACTTTTTATATTATGCCATTGAAACGTTTACATTACCTCTCGCTTGTATATAGTGAACTATAAGCACATCATCAGCTCATATTTGTAACAGTATAATTTGTTTTTTTAAAGGTTTTTCCAATTCATGTTTGGCAGGGGCGGCAAGAGGCAATAATGGAGTTCGCTGGATATTTCAGATTTATTTTAAAGGAAAAGAGATGTTAGAAATTAATAATAATGCGCCAGATTTTTCATTTCCAAACCAATCAGGAGATGTGGTTTCATTAAATGATTTTAAAGGGACTAAAAATGTCGTGATTTATTTTTATCCAAAAGATGATACTTCCGGTTGTACGCTCGAAGCAAATCAGTTTTCTGCGTTGATCGATCAGTTTTCAGCGAACGATACCGTTGTAATTGGTGTTAGCAAAGATTCCTGCCAAAGCCATCAGAATTTTATTGATAAATATAGTTTGAAAGTTGATTTGATTTCAGACGAGCAAGGAATGCTTTGCGAAAGTTATGCGGTTTGGCAAGAGAAAGAAAAGAACGGCGTAAAGAAAATGGGAATCGTACGTTCTACATTTATTATCAACAAAGAAGGTGTGTTGGTGGATGTAGAGTATGGGGTTAAAGCTGACGGACATGCACAAGCTGTACTTGAGAAGGTAGTGGCACTATAACATCTTTAGTGTGCACACAAATCAAGTGTATTTCTATTTTTCGTTCTTATATATTGGAGCAGTTTTCTTCCGCAGATAGCCGAAAATGTATGATGTGCAGCGTTGAATGCCATAGCCAGTGCTTGAGCGCGGCCCGTTTCATTTAATGGTATATCGATTTGTCCTTGAATACGTCGTTCTCTGTTCCAGTCAGTCTCTCCGTGACGAATAATACAAACCCGGGTGCGCATGTAACAATCCAATCAATTTCATTTATTGGTCTCAGTACGCTAGTCAAAACTATGCACTTTAGTGCAAGGCTTTAGCTGCTACACATTTGTGCTATCCTTGATTCTATGAGTGAACAGAGGCGAAGTGGTCATACGGTGACGCGTTTTA
>Ga0316204_10001176_pt1 | contig 76239 bp, 74 predicted proteins | sample 6monrhotite_MG_2_FD_205661 | JGI IMG/M metagenome (GOLD analysis project Ga0316204, IMG submission 205661) | Microbial mat bacterial communities from mineral coupon in-situ incubated in ocean water Damariscotta River, Maine, United States -... | ecosystem: Environmental > Aquatic > Marine >...
TTGTTTATGCCGTGGTTGGGGTATTTGTTTATTTCTTTATAACCGGTACCACCTTGTCATTAATGGCGCTGATCGGAATATTAGTTTTAATGGGAGTAGTGGTTAACAATGGTATTGTTTTGGTGGACAGAATTAATCATTATCGAGCAGGAGGCTATCATAAAAGAGATGCTATTTTACACGCTGCAAACGACCGAATTAGACCCATTTTAATGACTGTACTGACTACTATTTTAGGATTATTGCCGTTAAGTTTGGGTGATACCCAATTAGGTGGTGGAGGCCCTCCTTACTTCCCTATGGCAAGAGCTGTTATAGGTGGCCTTGCCTATTCTACGATAACAACACTTGTATGTTTACCAGTGATCTATTTATTCTTGGATTTTGTAAGAAATTTAGTAGCTGATCTTTGGCATTCAATTGGTAGTAAGGGGACACGCTGGAGCTTTGCTAATATCAGGTTAAGCTCTCAAGAGAAGAAATAAACGGATAATAAGCTCATCGATATTAACTATTGATATAAATTAGTGGTTATCAAACAACCGATATATACAAGATCTTTGAGCTACTCAAAACTATTTATAAGGTGGAGATTTTTCATCCGATTTTCTTTTTAAAATTTCTTTTATTTGAGATAATTTCTTTTTAGAAAGCGTTTTATCTTTATATTCATTGACAATAACGCTTTCAACCTGGTTTAAAACAGCATCAATATTTGATTCATCGTTACTATGTTGCTCAAATAGATTAATTTTTCTTTCTGTATTTCGACCAAAAATCATTAGCTTCTCAAAATAACTGTTATCTGCCTCTTTTTTATTTAAAAAATCGAGGATAGAACAGGCAATTGAAACAGGACTAAGTAAGATATCTCTGAGCGCATCCACGGCCAACTTTAATTGAAATATCAATAGTTTACGCAGCGGATGAATGGTCTTTTGTTCAACCTCTTGAGAATTTTCGTCTAAATTAATCATAAACAATCACGGTGAATTAAAGGGCTAAATTATTTATAACAAAGGTATCAGCGATTGCTCAACCATTTTAAATATCTTATTGGCTGATTTTGTTTGTTGAGCTTTCAAAATCAAATCTTTAGACAACTGGGGTGCTAGTGATTCAATAAAATCGAAAATAAACTCTCTAAAATAAAGGTTTCTATCAAAAACAACATTTACTAATGATTTAGGAATAATATGCTCAACCGGTAAACGAACAAGATCGTTATCCAAATGCTCTTCATAAGCCATGTTAGCGATAATTCCAACACCTAACCCCATACGCACATAAGACTTAATAACCTCACAATCAGTTGCTGAAAAGACTATTTCTGGTGAAAAACCATTTTCTTTAAACAAACTTTCTACCCGATTTGTTCTACCACCGGAACTTGTATGGGTCAATAAAGGATATTGAGCTAACTCCTCAAAGGTTATTCCTGTAGATTGAACCAAAGGATGGTTTTCTGGCACAACAATACAACGATTCCAATAAAAACAAGGCAATTGGATTTTACCCTCAAAACTTTCTTCGCCTTCATGTACTAATGCAAAATCGAGCCTACCTTCATCCAGCTCTTGGTTAGTATCAAGTATCCCACCTTGATAGATATGCATAGAAACTGTTGAATATTCTTGGCGATATTTTTCGACAATATCAGGCAAGAAATAACGAGAAAAAGTGTGGGTAGAAGCCATATTCAAACGTCCTTTTTTCTGATCTAAATGACTGGCCGCTATTTCCTGTATAGTGCGAACCTGCTTCAAGATGCTTTCAGCAATCGGTAATATCTCTCTTCCTGCAGGGGTGATATTAGTTAAATGTTTTCCACTCCGGACAAAGATTTCTACTCCTAATTCATCCTCTAGGAGGCGAATTTGCTTGGAAATTCCTGGCTGAGAGGTAAAAAGAGATTCTGCAGTTGCCGAAACATTTAGATTGTTACGTACAACCTCGAAAATGTATTTGATTTGCTGAAGCTTCATCAATTATCCAATTTATTCAAATATACACAAGAAAACCTAAGAATTTCTCACCTAGCCAACATTGGAAACAACCAGCTAGTTATAAGAAATTTCTATTAAAAGGTTTATTTCAATAACTTTAAGCATAGACCGTATTTCCCATTTAACAAGAAATCTCCCCCGCGAAACTATCAATAAACAAGAAGAGCCGTAAATATATTTTTAATAATAAAGAACAAAATTTCAAAATTTTCTCTATACTTTGAGTGAGTTGTTAGTATAAATAACTAATAATCCCTACATGTAAGGTAAGGCTCTGAAACAGCCACAATATGAATAAGTTAACAACGAGTAAATATGGTATTTAATTTAGCTAAAAAACATACATTGATTGTCGAAGATTTTGCAGAATTTGCTCGTTCAGTACGTGCAATGCTTCACTCTATGGGGGCTACTAAAGCAGATATCGTCTACAACGCTGAAGATGCCATAGAAGCATGCAAATCAAGAAAATATGATATCGTGCTATCTGATTACAATTTAGGTTCGAAAAAAGATGGCCAACAATTGCTAGAAGAACTAATTAAATATAAATTAATTAAAAGTAATTGTGTATTTTTGATGTTAACAGCTGAGAATACATCAGCGATGGTCATGGGTGCTGTTGAGTTTCAACCTGATGCCTATATAGCTAAGCCCTTTAACGGCAACCTTTTAAAAACTCGGTTACAAAAAACTATTGAAAAGAAGGACGTGCTTCATCCAATACTAAGATCTATGGCAAATAAAAATTGGCTTGAAACACTTGAGAAAATTCAAACAACTCTACCTGAACACCCTAAATACAGAATGTCCTGCCTACGAGCTAAATTCCAAGCATTTAGAGAACTTAAACGTTTTGACGAGGCTCTTAAACTAGTTACAGAAATCGTTTCTGAACGCTCTGTCCCATGGGCGTTAGAAGGGGTTGGCGAAATCTATTATCTAAAAAAGGATTTTACTAAAGCCTTAGATATATTTAAGACAATGACTAAAGAATACCCGATGGTACTAGAAGGTTATGACTGGCTTGCTAAAGTACAGAACACCTTAGGACAACCTGTTGAAGCTCAGGATACATTGTTAAAAGCTGTAAAAAAATCACCTAAAGCATTAGCTAGACAAAAGAGTTTAGGAGAACTGGCAGAAATTAATAACGACCTAAACACAATGACTGAGGCTTATAGAAATGCAGTAAAGTACGGCAATAATTCAGCTTTTTCCTCCCCTGATGAATATGTAAAATTAACCACCGCTTTAACTAAGCAACTATCTGACGATTCAGAGCTCATTTCTGATAAAATCAGAAATGAGGCAGAAAGAACATTCGAGAAATTGAACGCTAATTTTTCTTCAACATCTGCCAACCTTTTACGGAGCAACGTCGCTCAAGCATCATTCTATAACGCATGTAATGAAGCAGAAAAGGTAGAGAAACATCTATCACAATCAAAAAAATATCTTGCTGAAATCGATGAACAAATATCTGGTGAAGTTAGCCTAGAAATGTCCACAGCTTTATCAGAATTAGGTGATAAAGAATTATCCAATGAAATATTAAACGAAGCAATCCAGCAAAACCTTGATGATCCAGAGTTTATTAAAAAGGCAGCTAAAATAAGCGATAATAGAGATCTTATAAAAACGAGCCAACAGGCAAGTAAATCCAATTTACAAGCAATCTCATTTTTCAAAAACAAGAAATACTCAGATGCAATATCCGCGTTTGCAGAAGCTCATAAATTATCACCAAAAAATATTAATATTCGACTAAACTACGTACAAACACTATTAAAACAAGTTCAGAACCAACCAAACGCCAATCATATGATAGAGACGGCCGATAAACTCATTAGTGAAATGCCTCAATTATCTCTTTCGGACAAGCGTTATCCAAGATATTCTGAGCTAAATCGATTGACTAAATTAACACTTCAACAAAATGATCTAGTAAGCTGAATATAATTTGAAGGAATAATTTTGCATGCAAAATAAAAAAGAAAATATCTTTAACATGGTGCTTGCATCAACCGTACACGACATGAAAAATTCATTAGGTATGCTTGGTGAGTCAATTAATTTTATACTTTCTCAAATAGATATAGACTCACTTAACGAACAAACCAAAGACTATTATGGCGTCGTTCAATACGAATCATCAAGAGTTAATAATTCATTGATGCAACTTTTAGCATTATACAAGCTAGAAAACAATCAACTCCCATATAATCCAAACTATGTCAATTTATCAGATTTTTTAGAAGAGCAAAAAATAAAACATCTACCTCTTTTAGAAGCTAAAGAAATTGAATGTATTATTGATGTCGACGAAGCTATTGAAGGTTTTTTTGATGATTGTTTAATAGCAACCGTATTAGAAAATATTATTGGCAATTCAATACGATATACCCGTCAACAAATCAAAATTAGCTGCCACCAAAATTCCACTACTACAATCGTGGTATCTGATGACGGCCCTGGATATCCTGAATCAATGTTACAAATGGAAGGTAGTTATATGTTAGGTATTAATCAAAGTACTGGTAGCACTGGATTAGGTTTGTTTTTTGCTCAAAAAATTGCTGAAATACATCATCATAAAGACAAAGTTGGAACAATAAATTTGTCCAATGGTGGAGAATTGGGTGGTAGCCAATTCGAAATCAATATTCCTTAAACCATAGAAAAAACACAAACGACTAAAATAATGATAAAATATTCAGAAAAAAAAGCATTAATTATTGAAGACTTTGCTGAATTTGCTCGAGCAGTTGGAACAATGCTCAGAAGCATGGGTATACTTTATACAGATACAGTTACTTCCGGCGAAGCGGCTATTCAAGCCTGTAGAGAAAATAAATATGACATTATTCTTTCAGATTATAATCTAGGCTCTCAAAAAGATGGACAGCAAGTTTTGGAAGAACTTGTTGCATTTAATCTCATAAAACAAGACTGTACATTCATTATGATTACCGCCGAAAAAAATGCGGCAATGGTGATGGCAGCATTAGAATTTCAACCAGACAGCTATCTAACAAAACCTTTTAATAATCAGATACTTAAAGCTAGGTTAGATAGTTCCATATTAAAAAAACAAGTCCTTTTACCTATTAATCGAGCACTAAGAAACAAACAATGGGTCAAGGCTTATACGCTATGTGAAACAATTACTAAAGAGCACCCAAAGTATAAAACCGCCTGTACTCAATTAAAATTCCAAGCACTGAAAAATGCAAAAAAATATGACGAAGCACTCAAATTAGTCACGGATATTGTTAATGACCGAGCAACACCTTGGGCATTAAAAGGAATGGGCACCGTTCATTATGACATGGGGGAAATCAAAAAATCTCGCGATTATTTTTACCAAATGATTAAAGAATTCCCCATGGCTCTCGAAGGTTATGACTGGTTAGCAAAAATCCAACATCAACTTGAACAACCTGTTGATGCACAGAAAACACTTGAAAAAGCAGTAGAAAAATCCCCGAAATTATTAAGACGCCAGAAGTATCTCGGTCAATTGGCAGAACAAAATGATGACTTTGAGACAATGACTAATGCTTATCGTAAAGCTGTCAAATTTGGTCAACATTCTGCTTTTTCAGGTTCCGATGAATACATTAAGTTAACCAAATCAATTGGCAAACAGTTAAAAGGTAATCACAATGAAGACCGACAAAAATTAATCGTAGAAGTGGAATCATTATTTCAGCAAGTCGAACAAAAATTTAAAGGTTGTACGAGTACTCAGTTTAGAGGAGCTGTTGCTCGTGCCGATTTCTGCTCTATTATCGAAGATAAAAAAGCAACAAAAAAACATCTCGATTTAGCTAATTCTATTTTTGATCGAATAGAAGAACATATTGGCCCAGAAGAAAGTCTTGAAATATCTGAATCTTTAAAAACTCTGGGTTTAACAGAATTAGCTGAATGCGTGCTAGAAGAAGCCGTCGAACAATATTTTGATAATCCCGCTTTTATCAAAAAAGCAACAAAACTCACAACCAATAAACACCTCATTAAAAATGCTAGTAAAGCAAACAAACTTAATAATGAAGCTGTTAGACTATTTAAGAAAAATGAGTTCAGCAATGCAATCATTTATTTTGTTCAGGCCATAGAAATCGCTCCCAACAATGTAAATATATGCTTAAATTACGCACAAGCATTGCTAAAACTATACCAATCAGGTGATAAAAAAACTGAGCATTTGTTTCAAGCAGAAGAGCTACTCAATGGCATAACCCGTTTACCAATTAGTGATCCCCGGTATGCCCGCTTTTCCGAACTCAATCGATTAAATCAATTAATGCTACAAAAAATAGACTAGATAACTAAAAAGACTATAAAGCAACTAAATAGTCTATACTCTTGGTAGTTTGGTTGTTTATTTTAAAAATAAGAATATATTTTATCTATGGATCCATTTTATATCATTATCATTATTGCTATTGTCCTATTTGTCGCCGTTGCAGGTATCGGCGTAGTACAAAAGAAAGAACAAGCAAAAGCAGCTCTGAGACAACAAATTGCAAAATATCGTTATAGAGCGAATGAAACTGCCAATATTCTAGATAATTTTTCGAGTGTTCCAATTGGTGAAGAAGCTCGGACTCTACTAATTTTCTATATTAAATTAAATTTAACAGCAGCTAGAAAATTAGCCCCTTCCGATCCGGTACTAGCAAAGAATCTGGAAAATATTAATCATCAACTGCAAACACCTCAATCAGACGTAGATAAACAGCGTTTAAATATTCCTAAAGATTCACAGCAGCTAAATATTTTAATTAAACAACTTTCTAAACTTGGACAATACTTATTAAAGTTTAAGGCTATTAAAGCGATGCCTGCTGCGAAAGTGCCCCTTGCAATTAATCGAATAATGATTTTGATTTCTGAAGCAAAGATTTGCGCTTATATACAACAAGGAAAAAAATCATTAACAGAGCACAATTATGTTAACGCTCAAAGGAATTTTCAGACCGCTCAACAGATGCTAGATAAATTCACTAACAAAGATTCTCGACTTATCACACTTGAATCTGAGCTTAAAGAATTGGCTAATTTAAAACCGAGCGAAGCAGCTAATAAGAGCCTGAGTATTGATCAAGAAGAAACCGACAATGATAATATTTTCGGCCCTAAGAAAAAATGGTAAATCGTTAGAAATATTATTTAGCTTAATTTAGAGCTCTGGTAATATCAGTAAAATAATGGCTGTTTTCTTCCGATATCTGAGCAAGGTTTTTATGAGCCTCTAATACACATTTTAATACTTTCTTTTCACTATTAGTAACCGATGCAATTTCAACAAAATCCATATCATCTTTTGATTTCGCCTGAGTAACAATATTAAAAACTTGATCAAAACACACTCTTTTTAATATGTGAGCTAATTCGCCACGACGCAAAAAAATAACGGGTTTATTATCCGATAATTTTTTGAACTCAATCGCGATACGAGCAAGTAGGCCAAGAGCTGTACTATCTAGCATTTGAGCATTCTCAAGATCAATTGCTATTTCTGAAAAGCTAGGTTTTGTAAAAAGACTCTCTATATGAGATTCTAATCCCGCACACTGCGAATAACGAATGACTCCATTGAATCTAATATACTCAATACCGTCAACTCTCGCTGACATGATTGTACCGTCCATCACTCCTCATCCTTTTCAACAATAAAAACAGTGATATCGTCCGGTGGATTATCATCTTGATACTGTTTTACTGGTTTCATTAATACAGGTATATTAATCGGATTTTTCTGTACAAATTCCAGTAGATAATCTTCACTAGCAGGTTTATCACCAACCGGTATTAATTCTAACCAACCATCTGAAACCATCAATAATTTGAATCCCCTATCAATGTTAACCATATTACATTGATAGGTAGCCCAATTAAACAATCCCAAAGGAAAGCCGTCATCCTTTAGCGCAACAATGTCACTATCATTTACCAACACAGGTGCTGGATATTGACCCGCGACGCTGTATTTCAAAGTCTGCTCTTCACTATCAATCACTGCGTAAAACAACGTAACGTGCTTACCAAGGTTAGCACTAAGAAACTCATCATTCAGATAGCTCATCAACTCTTGAGGATTGATAATCATTTCATTTTCACCGCTACGAAACTGTCTCAAGGGTTGATTAACGAGACTTTTCAACATCATTGTTACAAAAGCTGCTGCAGAACCATGACCGGAAACATCTGCAAAATAAAAACCTACATAACGAGGTGATATCTCAAAATAATCAACAAAATCTCCGCTGAGGTTAAGCGAAGGAATAATAATATGCTGAAAATGAAAGCCATTTATTGTGCCTTCAGTTGGCGGTAATAATTGAAGTTGCGCCTGACGACCCGCTTCTTGATCTTTTTGTAACAAGTCGAGGTTTTTTTCTAACTCTCGGTTAGCAAATTCCAACTCATCTTTATAACTTTGATTTTCTTCCTCTAAATGAGTCCTGTGGAGCGCGTTTTCTACAGCTTTTTCTAAAACAGCCATATTGGTAATCGGCTTAACAAGATAATCAAGAGCTCCCAACCTGAGAGCTTCTACAACGTCATGAATTTGCCCAGCACCAGAAACAATAATGATAGGCGTATCAGGAGAAACTTTGGATATTTCATCAAGAACAGCCATCCCATCCATTTCTGGCATTCTTAAGTCACACAAAACAAGATCTGGACGATGCTTAGCGAAAAGTATCACCCCCTGCTTACCATCCACAGCTTGGATAACATTAAAACCACTATCTTCAAGATAAACAGCCATACTCTCCCGAACAAGAGTTTCATCATCAATGACTAAGATAGTTTTTAATTTTAGGGAATTATCTAGGCTAGAAAAAGTTCTATCCATTGTCCTTCAATATCCTTTTATCTGCTGCTTAACTTTATATTGTCTAAGGATACTACTGATTAAATTATAGGCAACTGTTTTATTGGTATTTTAATTGACCAATTCCATTTTATTTCCTAGTATTATATGGATCGATATGATCCAGCTTATATTAAGCTGGTATTTCTTAAAATTAAGGGGGAACTCATGCCGTCAACAGGTAGTGAATACGATGAGAAAAGAAATTTCATTCGAATGTTTGTTAACGCAAATGTCAATATAACAGATCCAACTACTGGCAACATATATCAAGGACAGGGGAAAAATCTAAGTGGCGATGGTGCTATGTTCACCACTGATGGGAAATTTGAAGTCAACCAAAAGCTAAACCTAACAATCAGCGCTGAAAATAGCAATATTGCCTCTCTCAATGCTGAATTTAAGGTTATTCGAGTAACAGATTGTGGTGATGGGCAGTACGAAATAGCTGGAACAATGTTAGACGTTAATTAGTGCTCGACATTTATCTATACAGTGCTTTAAGTTAATTGTACAAAAAGCACTGTATAACAAAATAATTTTACCCCTATTAGTTCGTCAGAAACTAAAAATCACAATCTTCCTCATCTTCTTCCTCACACTCAAAGTCATCATCTAAGGGAATTTCTCCGTCAAAAACTTTATATCTCCGGTTTTGTAGGTATATATCCCTCACAAAAGAATATTCATCACTTGCAGATTCTAACTGCTCTTCAAAAGCTAGCAAAGCGGCTCTTTGATCCACTAGATTTAATATCCTAACTTGATTTTTAGTCCGAATATGATCAATATGACTAGTTAGATCCGTATAATTATCAACAGAATAAGCAACAGTATCTCTTAAGGTTTTAGGTCCTAAAAACGGAAGCATCATATAAGGTCCATCCGACACTCCCCAAGTTGCGAGTGTTTGGCCAAAGTCTTCATCGTGCTTTTCTAACCCCATTTTTGATGCAGGATCCCATAAACCAGCAACCCCTAGGGTAGAGTTAACCACAAAGCGACTAAGATCAGAGATAGAATCTACAGGTTTTCCTTGTAACAGGTTATTTATAAAATTAGGTATATCACCTAAATTACTAAAAACATTACTAACTCCAGTTTCTACAAAATCAGGTGTAATAGCTTTATATCCCTTAGCTACAGGTTTCGCTACAGCATCAATCACCTCAGTATTAAAACTATAAACCTTCCGATTCCAGTTCTCCCAAGGGTCAGCAGGGTTTGTGCCGGTTGTAGCACAACCACTTAGAATTAAAGCTAATGTAATAGCAACACATCTTAATAAAACCAAATTTATTTACTCCGTAAAAACTCTTTAATAATCCAATATTAATCTGTGACTGGAAATTTTGTAAATAATTCATCAGATAAAAAAAATCAGGCAATACAAAAGTAAAGCCTGACCACATTATCTATCTTAAAAGTAAGTAAGCCTATTACTTACCGCCGCACTTACCTTCACCACATTTGCCTTCTTTTTTATCTTTCTTACCTTTCTTGTCGCCGCACTTGCCTTCGCCGCACTTTTTATCTTTCTTGGCCTTATCACCACATTTACCTTCGCCACATTTTTTGCCTTTCTTGTCGCCGCACTTACCTTCACCACATTTTTTATCTTTCTTGGCTTTATCGCCACACTTGCCTTCGCCACATTTTTTATCTTTCTTGGCTTTATCGCCACACTTCCCTTCACCACATTTTTTATCTTTCTTGGCTTTCTTGTCACCACACTTGCCATCATCGCCAGCAACTGTTTGAACTTGATCAGCTTGAGCAAAAGGATTAGCGTCTGCAGATGCTGTATTAATATACATCATTGCAAAGATTAAAGTACCAATCAATGTCGCCAGTTTACTTAGTTTTTTCATGAGTATTTTCTCCGATTCTAGATTATAAGTATGAGACCTAAAATATTTCAGGCTGTTTTAGAGACTGTTATAAAAGTCGTTTGTTACAGATGAAATAATTAAATCTTGTTCTAAAATAGCAGCGATGATGGACTGCTCAATAATGGAAGAATCAAACTAAGAAGCCCCAACATTGCTCACATCAAGCCAGAATTAGAGCAAAAAATTGCTCCTAAGCCTAAGATGCACCAGCAAAGGAAAATATGCAACTATAAATTGTGTCAAAGATCACAATTCAATGAAATCGACCTAATACAAATACTTAGTTAGCCCCCCCCTTCAGACAATCGACTTCGTGCAATCTCTATTTGTTGTTTGATCATTTCAGTGTCATTACCAGCCTTTTCTAACTGTTGTTCGAGTCGTTTCCAAACAGAAATGGCTCTTTGGTATTGATTCTGTCTCAGATATAAAAATCCCAAGGTTAACAATCCGCTTTGATGATCGGGTTGAATCGATATTGCTTGGTTTACTAGGTTGATTGATTTTGCTATATCAGAGTCATTCGCTCTTGCTGACAATATTTGAGCATTAGCCACTAACCAATTAGGTCGCATTTCTACACGATGCGCTCTAGTCATAGAGGCATCAGCTAAATCAATCATACCTAATTGAAAATAACTTTCAGCTAGCATAAACCATAACTGCCCGTTTTTAGGATCTTTATCTGCGGCCGTTCTCAAGGCCAGAACCAAATCCTGGATTTTAGTATCAGAAAGATCGGTTTTAACACCTCTCACTACATCTTCAAACTGAGTATTAATTATTTGCCAGTTTTGCTGCTTATCAAGACTTCCCCAGTAATAATACCCAATAGGCGAAAAACATAGTAGCAGTATAGGAAGTAACATCATTCTAGAAGGTTTATTACCTTTTTCTGAGCCCTCAAAATCACTTGATTGATCAACGACACTAAACCAAATAAAAATAGCTACAGCCAATAAACTAATAAAAACAACTAACCAAAAACTACTCATCAGCCATATCTCGATTCTTTGAATACCATCTAAAAAAGAAAATAATAAACACAATTAAAAAAATGATTGGCCCAGTCCAAAGTAACGCATTACTTTTACTCATTTCTGGATTAAATAAAATAAATTCACCATATCGGTGCTTCATAAATAACAATATGTCTTCGTTCGATTCACCAGCTTTTAACTTCTCATAAACTATCTGCTTCAAATCCATAGATAGCTCTGAATTTGAGTCCGCCAAATTCTGATTTTGACATTTTGGACAACGCAACTCATAGGTCAACACTTTAAAACGTTCAGCAAGTGTCGGGTCATCAAATTCATAAACATCAATTGCCGCAAAACTATTTAAAGAAACAAAAAATAACGATAGTATTATCATTCGTTTTATCATTTGAACACTCCTAATAGCTTTTTTATACATCGATTAAAAACCCTTTTTTATTTTTTCAATCAAAGGTAATAGTTTATTTTGATAAACATCTGGCGTTACAACACCAACATGCCTATATCTAATTTTTCCTTCAGGATCAATTAAGAAAGTCTCAGGTGCACCATAAACACCAAATTCAATACCAAGTCTTCCATTTTTATCAAAAAGATTCCATTGAAAAAAATCACCTTGTTCACGTAAAAACTTAAGTGCTTTATTTTTTTTATCTCTATAATTTAATCCAACTAAAGTGATATCTTTATTCTTTGCATAATTTTTCCAATAAGGATGTTCAACGTAACAAGAGGGACACCAACTTGCCCAAACATTTAATAAAGTGATTTTACCTTTAAAATCATTTTGAGTATGAACAACACCTTCTCGAGTTAAATTGCTCACTTCAAAATTTGGTGTTGGTTGATTAATCAACTGCGACGGTAATTCTGTTTTATCTCCACCAATTAACAAATAAAAAATCACTATGAAGGAACTAAAAACAGTCAGAGAAACCAGCCACTTTATTACACCACTTTTACCCATTATTAAAAATCCTAGTTGGCGTTCGCAGGTTGAGAAGACTTGGCCTTTTCAGCACGAATATTTCGATAACGCTTATCAAGTATTGAGAAAATACCACCTAAAGCCATAATAATTGCGCCAAGCCATATCAAACGAATAAAACTTTTAACGTAGATACGAACTGACCAAACATTTCCTTGCCTATCAAGAGCTTCTCCTAATGCTATATAAAGATCGCGACTTAAAGTAGCATCAATATATGCTTCGGTCATAATTTGACCACTAGCTAGGTAGCGCCTTTTTTCAGGCTTCATGGTTAATATTTTAGACCCCTCTTGGTAAACATCAAAGCTCACTCGTGTCGCTTGATAATTTTCTTTTTGAATATCTTCAGATCTCGTCATACTAAATGTATAACCCGCAATTTCCTGAGATTCACCAACAGCCATTCGAAGATCTCTTTCTACACTATAAAAAGAAGTTAAAAGAATACCAGAGAGTGTTACAACAGCACCAATATGAGCTACCGTCATGCCAATAAATGAACTGTTTAAGCTGTTAAATTTTGCATAAATTCCCTTCTTAAAGCGAGTCGCTAAAGACACACCATAGAACCCTGAAATAGCAACCCATAAAGATAAAGCTAATCCAATAAATACCCACCAGAAAAATTCACCTAACGACCATACTGCCAGCAAACTTAGTACCAATGATACAATAGCAATTTTTAACAAAGGCATTTTTAATTTACTAATATCATGCTTTTTCCAATTTAATAAAGGTCCGACACCTAACAAGGCAAAAATAATGACCATAGGAATTGGAAATATTGCATTAAAATAAGGAGCACCAACAGACAATTTTCTACCTAAGGCCTCAGCTAATAAAGGGTATAAAGTACCAAACAAAACGATAAAAGTTGCGCTAACAAAAAGGATATTGTTTAAAAGAAGAAACATATCCTTCGAGAATTCAGAAAAATTGGCTTTGGTTTTAACTTTTGCTGAACGGAATAAAAATAGAATTAATGCCGCGCCAACCACAATTGCCAAAAAGATTAAAATAAACTGCCCCCGTTCTGGATCATTTGCGAACGAATGAACAGAAGTTAATACACCAGATCGGATCAAAAATGTTCCTAAAAGACTCAGTGAAAAAGTTGATAGCGATAGCACTAAAGTCCAAACTTTAAATGAATTACGCTTATCTGTCACCGCGAGTGAATGCATTAATGCCGTTCCACTTAACCAAGGTAAAAATGAAGCGTTTTCAGATGGATCCCAGAACCACCAGCCTCCCCAACCGAGTTCGTAATAAGCCCACCAACTGCCTAACATAATACCTATGGTTAAACTCGCCCAAGCAGCAATAGCCCAAGGCCTTGTCCAGCGAGCCCAAGTAGCGTTCCATTCACCTTCGATTAACGCTGTAATAGCAAAAGCAAAAGAGATAGCAAACCCTACATAGCCCATATAAAGGAAAGGCGGATGGATAATCAGTCCAAAATCTTGCAGTAAAGGATTCAAATCCGCACCATCAATCGGAAAGAAAGGAAGCGTTCTGTCAAATGGATTAGAAGTAAACAGCATAAAGGCAACAAAACCACAAGAAATCATTCCTAATACTGACAAGATACGCGCGTAACTTAACTTAGGTAAATTTTTTCCGAGTAATGCTACTGCTAACATCCATCCAGTTAAAATTAAAGTCCACAATAAAAAAGAACCTTCATGCCCTCCCCACGCAGCAGAAAATTTATAACGGTCTGGTAATAAAGAGTTGGAGTTATTAGCGACATACGCAATTGTAAAATCATCAATCAAAAACCCATATACTAAACAACTAAAACTGATTAATAATGACACAAAAAGTATGATACTCAATGGCTTAGCTGTACGTACTAAAGACATATTATTTGTAAAAGTACCAAGCATTGGGAATACACCTAGTGCTATGGTTACAAAAAAAGCTAAAACAATTAGGTAATTACCAAATTCAGCATGCATGAAATTTATTTTCCTTGATTAATATACTTAGGTTTCTTTTCACTTCGGTCAACAGGATGTCCCGCCCTTTCGAGCGCATCCAAAACTTCAGGCGCTTTATACTCTTCATCATGTTTAGCCAATACATTACTGGCAATAAAAATTCCTTCTTCATCGATTTTCCCCATTGCCACAACACCTTGCCCCTCTCTAAAAAGGTCAGGCATAATCTTATCGTAGACGACTGTAATATCAGCTACTTTATCAGTAACTATAAATTCTGTTCGTAAAGAGGTATCACTGCGAACGACACTTCCCTCTTTAACTAAACCACCAATTCTGAATATTCGATCTTTTGGCGCACCCCCTGCCTGGAATTCTGTTGGTGTGATAAATAGATTCATTTTTTGTTCACTGGCAAAAAGTACCAGAATGACGATAATAGCTACTCCCACAACGCTCGCTAAAACAGCTAGTAAGCGTTTTTTTCTATGTGGTTTCATTGGCATTACTTTTCTTCTCCTAAAGGGGGTTGCTCACTGACTGAAGTCTCATTACGAGAATTCATTCTGCGATAAAATTTGGTTAATGCTTGTTCTTGTTTTTTTGTTAAACGTTTTGAAAAAATATAATAAAATCCCATTAAACCTAAAACAATGGCGTAAGATAGCCAGATATAAAAACCATGCCCACCCATTTCAATAAATTCATTAATAGTATTAAAGTACATTATATGATTACCCTTGAGTTCAAGACCAAATTAATTAGAACTTAAATTAGTTACTCGGCTTTTTACCCAGCCAGAAAGTTTTTCTCTCTGTAAAATTTCCGCTTTGATTCTCTGTAATAGAACCGTAAAAAAATACATTTGAAAGGCGACTATCATGGTTAATAACGCTTTTAGCATATCGGCATCCATTGACGGTTTCTCAAACTTGCTAATTGTTGCGCCCTGATGCAAAGAGTTCCACCAGTATACTGAAAAGTGAATGATAGGAATGTTAACAATGCCTACTAATGCTAAAATAGCTGCGGCTCTATCGGCTGTTTTACGGTCATCAAAGGCATTATGTAGTGCCATAAAACCTAAATAAAGGAATAATAAGATTAATTCCGATGTCATTCTTGCATCCCACTCCCAATAAGTACCCCATGTAGGCTTGCCCCATAAAGATCCTGTTATCAAAGCTAGAAATGTAAATATCGCACCAATGGGCGCACAACTCACGGAAACAACATGAGCCATTTTTATCCGCCAAATAAAGCCTATTCCACCACTAATTGCCATCACCACATAAACAAACATGGATAAAAAAGCGGCCGGAACGTGGATATACATAATTCTAACAGTATTTCCCTGTTGGTAATCTAACGGAGAAAACAATAGTCCAAGAGTAAGTCCGACTAGGAACAACACCAAAGTAATCCATCGAAACCAAGGCAATAACTTATCAGCAAACTGATAAAACCACTTGGGCGACGCTAATTGAAAAAACCAAGTCCACATAAAAGTATTATTCCAAAATTTATATCTTTAAATTAAATACATTTTTTATCAATCAATCGAAATTTTCATCGCAGCAGAGCCAGCAAAAGGCGCCAACATAATCGTCAAAATTAATAGAGCTCCTAATATAGCAAGTTGTCCATTATAATTTAAAGCTGTTGAAGCCGCTTGTACAGCCGATGTTCCAAATATCAAAACTGGGATAAATAAAGGCAAGACTAACAAAGTCAGCAATACGCCTCCATTCCTAAGTCCCAGGGTTAAACACATACCAATTGAACCGATAAAGCAAAGCGTTGGTGTACCAAGAAATAAACTCAGCATCGCCACCCAATTTGCTTGCCAATCCATATTAAATAATACGCCAATTAACGGAGCGACAATAACTAAAGGCAAACCGGTCACTATCCAGTTTGCGACACTTTTAGCTATGACTATATTCGCCCCAGAAACACCAGCCAATAGTAATTGTTCGAGTCCACCTTCTTCAAAATCTGCCTGATAAAAACTATTAAGTGATAATAAAATACTCAGTAATGCTGCAACCCAAATAATTCCTGGAGCCAAAAAAGCAAGCTGCACAGGATCGGGCGTAACCGCTAACGGAAATAAACTAGTCACAATAACAAAAAAGGCCAAAGGATAAACAAATTCCGACTGACTCTTTAAAACTACAGAGATTTCTCGTTTGATCAAAGAGCTTAATTGACTCATATTGGCTAATTCTCGCCAACTAGTTGCGGGATATCTAAATTGGCATCTTGCAGTTCTAGCATTTTCAAGCCATTAATACCCTCTATCGCTTGATGAGACGTTAGAACAATCATTCCACCACTATCCAAATGCCGATTACATGCATTTTCGAGCCAACTCTGACCTTCTCGATCTAATGCCACCATTGGCTCATCAAGGATCCAAAGATCAACCGGTTCACACAATATACGAGCTAAAGCGACTCGCCTTTTTTGACCAGCGGAAAGGTTGCCAACCATTTCATCAAAATAGGCACCTATTTTTAATTGATTAAGAGCCTTTTCAATCACCAATTCATTTTTGTCAAAGCGTAACTCTTGATAAAAACTAAGGTTTTGCTGAACCGTTAGCTTAGGTTTTAAACCTAGAGAATGACCGATATAGAGGATTTGAGCGTAATAACTTTCAGCATGCTCGCTAATATCATCATTATTCCACCAAATATTTCCTTCATAACGACGGCTAAGATCACACAAACATCTTAAAAATGATGTCTTACCCGAACCATTGGTACCACCAATCTGGATCGCGTCCCCAGCATTTAATTCAAAACTAATCGCTTCAAAAAGCGGCAATTCTGAACGAAAAACTGATAAGTTTTCAACTTTTAAACTGTTAGAAGATTCTTTAATCAAAACACCACTCAACAAAGCTAAGGCATATCTATTAAACAGCGGCTATACTATAGGAAAGAGTCCGTATTTACCAATGATGTAGGTCATAATCGTGCAAATAACACCTAACGATTCAGGTGCGGCTACTGGCCAGTTAAACAGCCTTGACTTAAAAGTCTCCCAGCTAATTACTAACCTAGCCAACAAGCCTTTATTAATTGAGAAACTGATTTTAAATCAGACTCAAGGAATATTGCTTCAATTGCTAGATGGTGGAGGAAAATTAAACCTCCAGCTACCATTGCAAGCGACCAACCTTTTTCAAAGTATTGCTTCCAATAATCAAAATTCTCCTGTGGACGCAAAACTGACTCTTAGTATCACCTCTCAGCAGCTGCTTAAAATTGTACTAAATGCCCCACAGACTCAAACAAATACTCAAAGCCCACAAACTACAAATAATGCAATTTTGCCAAGTATGATATTTCAAAAAGCTAGTTTGCTTCCAGGACAAATAATAAAACTAGACAAACCTATTCAAAGCAAAAATCCACCCAAGTTATCTGGAACAGCTAGCCAGGCAATTAAATCAGATGTAAATCAAACTCAAAATATCAGCGGTGTAAGAAATTTCTCTTCAGATAGCAATCTACAAAAATTAAACTCTTCAGTAACTGTTCAATCTAATCCAAATACAAACCAAAACAATCCTTCTGTATCTGGAAAAGATTCAATCATCAATTCATCAATTAAAACCAATCAAAAGCAACCAAGCAGTTTGAATCAATCAAGTAGCATAAACAGATCGAGTAATAGTCAATTAACGGACAAGATTTCTGTCGCATCTGCTGCTAAACAACTATTGAGTCAACAGTTTCCAAAGCAGCTCCCCTTAGCTCAACACATTAATAATGTTTCGCAGCTTGTAAAACCCCTAGAAAGTGCCGAATATTCAACACCTGCGATAAAAAAACTCTTACAGCAAATTAATAATATGCTCGCTAGCCTTTCCAAACCTAACAATTTGTCCTCTGGAGAGATAAAACAAAGAATAGAGCAAAGCGGGCATAAACTTGAAATAAACTTAACCAACGAACAAAAATTAACATCGAGCGAAACCTCTGCAACACCAAACAAGAATAATCAACCCAATATAATTAAGCAGTTAAGGCAAATTGCTTCAGGACAAATATCATTAGATAACAATAATTCAAGCCCTTTAATTAAAAAAGACCTAAAACTTCAACTAATGCAGATTAGAGCCTCATTAGAGTCACTGATAACCTCTTCGTTAAAAAACGCTGGTGGAAGCACAACGAATACCGCACAAGCTCGAACAGGCACAGCTGCAGAAGCTACGGCGACCAATCAAACGCCTGCTTCTACAAGTTCTTCCCAATCTCCAGAACGCCAGTTACTCAATGGTTTGATTCAAAAAGGCAATATGAAACAAAATGTCATCGTCAATCAAAAGTTGATCAATCAACAGAGCTTTGTTTTTAAGCAAAGTTCTGAATTATTAGCTGAAGTTAAAAATATTATTTCTCAAATTGAAACCAATCAATTATTAAGTATAAAAAGTGACCAGCCGAATCTACATCAATTTTTGGTCGACTTACCATTTACTAGAAATTCGCAAATTGATTCTTTCGAACTTTTGTTTGAACATTCTAATAGTGAAAAAAACAGCAAACCAACAAAACATTGGAAGGTCGTTGTTCGATTCGATCTTGAACCTCTTGGGCCAATGTTTGCACAAGTTGAATTAGTTAATGATCGACTTTCCACTCATATTTTTGCTCAATCTCGAGAAACTGCCAAACTTATCGATGATAACCTTCATGTATTAAAACAGTCATTATTTGCTGCAGGGCTCGATACAGAAAAAGTAACCGGAAGTCAGGGTAATATTCCTGAAAAACTGCTGTTGGATAACGAAAGAAAGATTGATACTCACGTATGAAGAACAACAACCCTACAGAAACGAAAGTAACTAAGGCCGCAGCATTAAAATATGACGGCGAAAATAGCCCTAAACTTGTTGCTAAAGGTGAAGGGTTATTAGCCCAAGAAATCGTTTCTATTGCTGAACAAAACCAAGTCCACGTCCATTACGATCCTCTATTACTCGATGTACTGACTCGATTAGAGTTAGGCGATGAAATTCCTGAAGATTTATATTTAGCTGTCGCTAAAATTATTGCTTTCGCCTATTTTCTGCAAGGTAAACATCCTAAAAGCTACCAAGAAAATCAGAAGGATGAAAATGTGTCATTAAGTAATCAATTAGAAAATGAGCACTCGTCTCTGGTTGAACTAAACAATCAAGACGAGAACCTTTAAGAGAGAAATTCTATTACAAACTTTCCAAAGATCTTTTTATATCTTCAATCAGATCTTCCACGTCTTCTACTCCAACCGATAATCTTACTAAACTATCAGATATTCCCAATCGTTTGCGGGTTTCTACTGGAACAGATGCATGAGTCATAATTGCCGGATGATTAACTAAACTCTCAACCCCTCCTAAGCTTTCTGCCAATGCAAACAAAGAAAGGTTTTGCATAAACTGACTGGCTTTTTTTAGTCCGCCTTTCACCACAATAGAGATCATTCCACCAAATCCTGACATTTGTTCTGTTGCTAGATCAAACTGAGGATGAGATGCTAATCCTGGATAATAAACCTTTTCTATCATTGGATGAGCGGTTAACCATTGAGCGATTCTCATTCCATTTTCATTGTGAGCTTTCATTCGAAGCGCTAAAGTTTTTAAACCACGTAAAGCTAAGTAACTATCAAACGGACCAGCAATTGCACCAGCTGAATTTTGCAAAAATGCGAGTTCTTCCGCCAGACTTTCATTATCGCCAACAACCGCAACACCACCAACCATATCAGAATGACCATTGATATATTTAGTTGCAGAATGCATAACGATATCAAATCCATAATCAAGCGGTCTTTGGTTAAAAGGCGTGGCAAAAGTATTATCAGCAACTGCAATAATGCCAAGCTCTTTAGCAAGTTCTGCTATCGCTTTTAGATCTGCTAATTTAAGCATTGGATTAGTGGGTGTTTCAACCCAAATCATTTTAGTATTTGGTTTTACTGCAGCTCTCAAGGCTTCGATATCTGAAAGATCAACAAAATCAAATTCAATTCCTGCGCTGCGTTTTCTAACCTTATCAAATAAGCGAAAAGTCCCACCATAGAGATCATCCATAGCAATCACATGCTCACCACTGCTTACAAGCTCTAAAATTGTTGCGGTAGCAGCCATTCCAGAAGCAAATGCAAAACCTCGAGTACCATTTTCAAGCGAAGCGATACAGCGCTCATAAGCAAAACGTGTCGGGTTCTGTGAGCGAGAGTATTCAAATCCTTGGTGTTCTCCTGGTGCTTGTTGAATATAGGTAGAGGTTTGATAAATTGGCGGCATTACCGCGCCAGTGCTGGGATCGGGACTTTGTCCACCGTGAATAGCTAAACTTGCAAATTTTAAGTGTTTATTTTGTAGATCGTTAGTATCAGACATTTTCTACTCTTTTATCAGGTTTATGTGTACTTCAAAAAATTCATCTCATTGTATGAAGTAATAGCATTAAATGGAAGTCTTTGTTTACCAACCTAAGCCTTGAAAAACAGGCAAATGATTTATCAAGTTGACCTAAATCAAGTAAATTAAGTTTACTCCTAGTTAAACTACCTACATTGAAAACATTAGGAGAGAGAAATGGCTTTATTTAACGAATTAATTGGAACGATTGAAGGGCAAATGGCAGTCGTTGTTCTTAGCATAACGATTGGTATGGCAATATTTTTTATTAGAATGTTCAAAAAGAAGATGGATAACAACGAATAAGATTGATTTACAGGGTCATTAAAAATAATATCCTTTATCATTTGGTTTAATCCAAGGTTGTGAGAACCAATAGAATCGACCTTCCTGTCCACTAGGGGCGGTACAGTTAAAACGAGACCGCCCAACAGGTAATGATAAGCTAGGAGAAAAAATATACCCTTTCAGAACGGTGATAGAAGAAAGTTGCTGTCCTCCACTAGCAAAACAAACAACCTGCAACTCATTCTGTTCAACAGATAGAATTATCTTGAGCTTTGGCTTATTTATATTGTGTTCCAGTAAATATTCTTTGATCTCATTATTATCTTCATCCAATAAAAATATCTGCTCTACAGGCATCGATAGACTATTTACTTTTAGAATAAAATCATCCAGATCACCATAATTTCCACCAAAAGGAAAACGAGGAATAGCTTGTAGATCAGTTTTATTTGAAGCGGCACCAGAATGTTGACCAAAAGCAACAAAACCAAGAGATTTAACGATCGATTTGGTTTTCAAGCTATATTCACCGTAGGGATACGCAAATGCTTTTAAGACATGGCTAAGATTTCTTTCAAGAACCGATTGAGCGTTCATAATTTCATTACGAATAAGACTCTCTAAATTGGAGGATTTATCTGCCTGACTTTGACGGATCAAATGTAAATGATTAACAGAATGATTGGCAACACTTCCTTTATGATCAATCAAATCTTGAAGTTCTTTCCAATTCATAAACTGAGGTAATTTTTGTTCTATTGGTGCGGTATTAATAAAAACAGTAAAAGGAAATTCATACTTTTTAAGCAAAGGAAAAGCGGTTGTATAAATAGATCGATAACCGTCATCAAAGGTTATTACTACACTTTTATCTTCAATGAATTGCCCACTTTTAAGCAAATTGATAGCGGATTCTAATTTAATCACGTTAAAGTCATTTTCTTTTAAATAACTTAAATGCTTCTGAAAAAGTTCCGGTGATAAGCTAGTGGAAGCTGGTGTTGAATTGGAAATATGATGGTATTGAAGAATAACTAAAGCGTTAATCTGATGACTAAAACATAATAACGAAAGAGCTAAAAATTTGAGAATGTTTTTCAACTTTACTCCCCTTTTTAACTCTCTCGAAATGACTAAAACTAACTACGCTTTTTACGTGCAGGAGGAAGATCAGTACAAGTACCTTCAAATGCCTCTGCTGAAAAAGCAAATGATTCCGAAAGCGTTGGGTGCGGATGGATAGTTAACGCTATATCTTCTGCCTCACACCCCATTTCTATCGCCAGCCCCATTTCGGCAATTAACTCACCAGCATTAACGCCAACGGCTGCAGCTCCAATAATTCGATGATTAGAATTATCATAAAGCGTTTTGCTAAATCCTTCAGTACGACCAACTCCGATAGCTCGACCACTTGCTGCCCACGGGAATGTCCCTACAGAGTAATCAATATTTTTCTCTTTAGCTTCTTTTTCCGTTAACCCAACCCAAGCTATTTCCGGATCAGTATAAGCAACGCTTGGAATACATTGAGGTTCAAAAGCGTGCTTTTTGCCTGCAATCACTTCAGCAGCAACATGTGCTTCATGAGTTGCTTTATGTGCTAACATTGGTTGACCAACGAGATCACCAATTGCATAAATATTTGCAACATTGGTTTTTAATTGTTTATCAACTGAAATAAAACCTCTTTCATCCACATTGACTCCAGCCGCTTCTATATTTAATCGATCTGCATTTGGTCTACGACCAACCGCTGATAAAATCCGATCATAACGTTGCGGTTCTTTAGGTGCTTTTTTCCCTTCAAAAGTAACCCATAGTCCATCATCTTTGGCTTCAACTTTAGTCACACTCGTTTCCAGTAAGATTGAATCATATTGCTTACTAACATATCGATGTAATACCTTCACAACATCTTTATCAGCAGCTGGAATTAACTGGTCAAACATTTCTACAATGGTAATTCCAGCTCCAAGGGCTCGATAAACCGTTGCCATTTCAAGTCCAATAATACCACCACCAATCACTAGCATTTTTTCTGGAATATCTTTTAACTCAAGTGCGCCTGTCGAATCTATAATTCTTGGATCATCAGGTAAAAATGGCAATTGAACTACCCTAGAACCTGCAGCTATAATGCAGTTATCAAAAGAAATATTACTGTTCCCCTCATCTGTATCCACTTTAACTGTATTAGGAGAAGTAAAACTTGCTGTTCCCTGAATGACTTTTACTTTCCGCATTTTTGCCATGCCAGAAAGTCCTTTAGTTAACTGACTAACCACTCCATCTTTATATTCTCTGATTTTGTCGATATCAATAGTTGGCTCACCAAAAGATACACCATGCTTTTCCATACTTTTTGCTTCATCGATCACTTTAGCTGAATGCAGGAGTGCTTTTGACGGAATACAACCAACATTCAAACACACGCCACCTAAAGTAGAATGTTTTTCGACAAGTACAACGTTTAAACCCAGGTCAGCAGCACGAAACGCTGCAGTATATCCACCAGGTCCCGCTCCAATAACCAGTACTTGCGCCTGAAGATCATTACTCATATGTTTTCTCTCATTCTTTGGATAAATCTAAATTATTAATTAGCGATTATCTACTACAGTATAACCCGTCTAATATCTTTTAATGTTGATGCAAGATGCACAACAAACCTAGCAGCATCTGCGCCATCAATTACCCGATGATCGTAAGATAAGGACATAGGTAACATTAAACGAGGCTCGAAGTCTTTGCCATTCCATACCGGTTGCATCTTATTTCGAGAAAGACCAAGGATCGCAACATCAGGCCATTTTACAATAGGTGAAAACGCTGTGCCACCAATTCCACCTAATGAGGAAATAGTAAAGCTGCTACCTTGCATATCATTGGCACCTAATTTCTTTTCTCTTGCTTTGGCGCTTATTTCACCCAATTCATCTGCAAGTTGGTAAATGCCTTTTTGATCCACATCTCTGATCACAGGTACAGTCAAACCATCAGGCGTTTCAACAGCCACGCCAATATGATAATAACGTTTTAATACTAAACTTTCGCCATCGTTATCCAAGCTCGCATTAAATTTAGGAAATGCTTTTAAACTATGAACTAACCCTTTCATAATGAATGCAAGCGGCGTTAAACGAGTACCTGCTTTTAAGGCTTCATCTTTCATTGATTTTCTAAAAGCGTCTAACTCCGTAATATCAGCATCTTCATGTTGAGTAACGTGAGGAATTGACACCCAATTTCGGTGTAAATTGACACTACTAATTTTTTGAATACGAGTTAACGGCTGGCTTTCAACTTCACCCCACTTAGAATGATCAATATTAGGCATTTCAGGCGTAGCTAAACCACCTGTAGTGGCAGTCGCTTTAGGCCGAGAGAGTTCAAATTTAATAAAGTTGTTAACGTCTTCTTTTAAGATTCGAGCTTTATTACCCGAGCCAGTGACTTTCGATAAGTCAGCCCCTAATTCTCTAGCATAACGCCTTACCGACGGACTGGCATGAATCACACTGTCAGCACGTTTTTTCTTCATTAAAGGATGATCCGGTACCGGCGAGCCTTTAGAGGCTGAAGAGGATTGTGTGTTCGTCGTTTGGCTTTGCGAATGAGTCGCTTGAGTTGGTGCTTTTGAGGCGATTGGAGCCAGGCTAGCCCCATTAGATTCTGTTATTAACCGCCCTATCTTATCACCTTGAGAAACTTTATCGCCTACTTTAACTAAAACCTCAACAACTTTTCCGGCAAGCAAACTTGGAACTTCCATTGTTGCTTTGTCGGTTTCAAGCACAATTAAGCCTTGTTCTTTTTCAATTGAATCGTTATTGCTAATCAAAACTTCGATTACATCAACATTGGAAGCGTCTCCAATATCAGGAACAACAATATCAATGACTTCTGAAGACGTACTTTCCGAACTAATAATTTCTTCAGACTTAGTTTCAGAGAGTTCCGCTTGAGTAGATTTCTCCACACTTGGCGCAACTTCTTCCGCTTGGGGTGAAGTAGTTTCTGAAATTTCAGCCAAACCAACCGCATCTAATTCTAAAATTAAATCACCATTAGAAACTTGTTCGCCAACAGATACGGCAATATTTTTAACTATACCCGAATGACTAGAAGGCACTTCCATAGTCGCTTTGTCTGTTTCTAAAACAATCAGAGGAGTTTCTTTTTCGATTCTGTCACCAACGGCAATCAGAAGTTCAATAATATCTGCACCGTCAGCATCACCGATGTCAGGTACTTTTACTTGTATTAAATCAGTCAATTTTATTCTCCCCAGCCTTAGCTAATTAGAGGGTTGGGTTTATTAATATCAATGTTGTAAAGCTTAATTGCCTTAGCCACCTGCTTTGCGGTCACAGTGCCTTCATCAGCTAATGCTTTTAGTGCAGCAACCACAATGAAGTAACGATCAATTTCAAAGAAACGCCTTAAGTTTTCACGACTATCACTTCGACCAAAACCATCAGTTCCAAGCACTGAATAATTGGTTGGCACATAAGCTCTTATTTGTTCTGCATAAGCTTTTATATGATCCGTCGAAGCTATCACCGGTCCATCTCGACCAGATAAGCATCGAGATACATAACTTTCAGCCGCTTTAGCTTCTGGGTTTAACAAATTTTCTCGAGTGGTATTCATGCCTTCTCTAGCCAATTCGTTAAAAGAAGTCACGCTCCAAATATCTGACTCAATTTTAAAGTCTTTTTCTAATAAATCAGCAGCCGCAATAACTTCTTGTAAAATAGACCCACAACCTAACAACTGAACTTTAGTTGCTTTTTTCTTTCCTTTTGTTGGCTTACTTTCTTGCAATAAATACATACCGTTGATAATGCCTTCTTCACAGTTTTTAGGCATTTCAGGGTGAGCATAATTTTCATTTAAAGTGGTTACGTAATAAAAAACGTTTTCTTGTTCTTGGTACATTCGACGCATACCCTCACGAATAATAACCACTAATTCATAAGCATAGGTTGGATCGTAACTAATACAATTTGGGATCGTTGAAGCAAAAACATGGCTATGTCCATCTTGATGCTGTAAACCTTCTCCGTTTAAGGTTGTTCGACCATAGGTTGCACCAAGCAAGAAACCTCGAGCCTGCATATCACCTGCCGCCCAGGCTAAATCGCCTATTCGTTGGAAACCAAACATCGAATAAAAAATATAAAAAGGAATCATTGGTAAGTTATTACTAGAATAACTTGTTGCAGCAGCCATCCATGAAGACATCGCCCCTGCTTCATTAATACCCTCTTCCAAGATTTGACCTTTTTGATCTTCTCGGTAATACATTAATTGATCAGAATCGACTGGTTCATATAATTGTCCAACCGACGAATAAATTCCGATCTGACGGAACATACCTTCCATTCCAAAAGTTCGTGCTTCATCTGGGATAATTGGCACGATATGTTGACTAAGCGCTTTATCTTTTAACAAGACATTGAGCATTCTTACAAAAGCCATAGTGGTTGAAATCTCTCTTCCGTTAGAACCTTTTGTAATTGACTCAAAGGCTTTTAAAGAAGGGATTGGTAAACTATCCGATTCTTGACGTCTTGCCGGTAAATAGCCTCCGAGCGCACTTCGTCTTTCACGCATGTATTTAATTTCTGGACTATCTTCACCAGGATGATAAAAAGGTGTCGATTCAAGATCTTTATCTGCTATTGGTACATTAAAACGGTCTCTAAAATGCTTAAGTGCTTCAAGATCCATTTTTTTTACTTGATGAGAGATATTTTTACCCTCACCACTTTCACCCATTCCGTAACCTTTAACTGTCTTCGCTAAAATTACCGTTGGTTGACCTTTATGATTAACTGCTTGATGGTATGCTGCATACACTTTAGTTGGATCGTGACCTCCCCGATTTAAACGCCAAACATCCGCATCTGACATATTGGCAACCATTTCTAATAAGGCTGGATCTTTACCAAAGAAGTTATCGCGAGTAAATTTACCCCCTTTCTCTTTATAATTTTGATACTCGCCATCAACGGTTTCTTCCATAATTTTAAGCAATTTTCCGTCTGAATCTCTGGCAATTAATGGATCCCAATATTGTCCCCAAATAACTTTAATAACATTCCAACCGGCACCTCTAAAGACACCTTCGAGTTCTTGGATAATTTTGCCATTACCTCTTACTGGCCCATCAAGTCGTTGTAAGTTACAGTTGATCACAAAAACAAGGTTGTCTAATTTTTCTCTTCCCGCAAGGGAAATAGCACCTAATGATTCTGGCTCATCAGTTTCTCCATCACCCAAGAATGCCCACACTTTTCGGTTATTAGTATCGGACATTTCTCGGTCTTTTAAATATTTTAGAAATCTAGCTTGATAAATTGCCTGAATGGGTCCAAGCCCCATTGAAACTGTGGGAAACTGCCAAAAGTCGGGCATTAGCCAAGGATGTGGGTAAGATGAAAGTCCCTTACCATCAACCTCTTGCCTAAAGTTTTTCATTTGATCTTCAGAAATTCGACCTTCTAAAAATGCTCGCGCATAAATACCGGGAGATGAATGGCCTTGAAAATAAACTAAGTCGCCTTCATGCTCGGCATTAGCAGCTTGAAAGAAATGATTAAAACCAACATCATATAAAGTCGCTGACGAAGCAAAACTTGATAAATGACCACCTAGTTCTTTATCCTTTTTGCTTGCTTGTAAAACCAAAGCAATAGCATTCCAACGAATAATCGATCTCAAACGCCTTTCCATAGCTAAATCACCGGGCATTCGTGCTTCTTTTGACGTTGGAATAGTATTTAGATAGGCTGTAGTCGCTTTATAAGGAAGGTGTGCGCCGGAGCGTCTTGCCATATCAATCAGCTTTTCAAGTAAAAAGTGAGCTCTTTCGGTGCCCTCTTCTTCAAGAACGGCTTCTAAAGCTTCCAACCACTCTTGAGTTTCTATCGGATCGATATCTTGATGAATTTGTCCAGTCATAGTTATTCTCTTGGTCTATTTATATTTGTAATCTGCTTAATAAAGCAAATAATTTAGCTGACGAAAAAATTGATTCTTATTGTTATTACTTAATTCTGTATTATTTATCTGCACTAAAAAGTATAGACGTTATTGGTACAGATGTTTTTTACTTATTATTTAGTGGGAAATATTTATTAAAACAATAAGTTAGAACTTTAATTCTTAGAGATCAACTAAATATAGTTTGTTTGTTGACGAAAGAATAGCATCTAGGCCGACATTTAGCAATTGGTAGCCATGCTAAGTTTTTTAATGGGTAGCGGGCATCAGATATTTTTGTATGAATATAGTTAAAATCAATCGGATTATTGTTATAAAAAAGAAAGCTTGGATACTTAGCATAGCTAATTTGCTTTGTATGAATAACTATCTCTGTTCCATGGTTAAAAAATCGTACTAATGACAGCTCCAAGAACCAAGTAAAATATTATGGTACGGTTAACTAAAGCCATTGTTCGGTGATTTTCATTAACATCGCCATCGTTTATGCCCATTTCGAGCCCTAATGATGCAATTCCAGTTTCAGAAATAAGTTGGTTATTGTCCGCATCAGCATCGGTTAAATAGTCTTGGATCCGATAAAAACCATTCACGAAATCACCCGTTAAAAGAAATAGCATACTAGTAATGCGTGCTGGAACCCATTCAATCCAGTGGATAATTTGATCCATCAAGGGAAGGTGCTCATCAAACTCTGCCGTTTTACAATGAGCATGATAAAGATAAGAAAGTCTGTAAAATAAAGCCCCCAAAGGTCCTAAAACAATAAACCATGCAATGACGCCAAAATAGCGTTTTTGCGATTCCGTTAAAATTTTTCGGGTTGCATTTCTGATTAATTCATCTTTTTCAGCAATATCGGGACTATTCTGCCCAATTTCATCTTGCCTAGAATAATCGTCTTGTTCTATATCAACGTTGCCAGTAATTTCATCACCCTTATTTATTTCATTAGAACTGCCTACTCGATTCAGGTGTAAATAAGCAGCTTCAAGATCATCGTTTTCTACTGCTTTAAAATAATGCTCAAACGATTTTTCAAGCGGTAATGGACCAAGACATAAAAATAAAATCGCAATGGAAATTGCTAAACTTAATAGCCAGAACAAAGAGCCATCAAATAAGTTAAGAGCCCCGTACAAAAGGGCTAGAGGCGATAGTAGTATAATCGCAATACCACCCCAAGATTCAAAAAAATCATTCTCCGAAAATCGGTCACTAAGATATTGCTGGATTTTGTTGAACCAACTGAAATTTCTGTATTCACTACCTATTTTGAAATGAAATTCCAATGCGAATACAATTAATAAGCTAATTAGAGTCATTTTATTTCCATCTAGAAAGAACCTATAAGGCATAATTCTAATTATAGAACAGATCTTCTATTCTATGACAGACTTTGTTTTTAATTGAGGTAATTGTGGGAGGCTTCCCGAAATTAAGCTTGGGCTTTCATAGAGCGGAGATTAGAAATAACCGACTCAAGAGCTCGGTCGAATAATGCATCATCATCCAGTATTTTCATATTACCTAACTGTAACGATTGACAAAGTTCATCAGTCAAAAACTCCGCCATTTTTAAACCACTGCGGTTTACAAAAATATATTTCCCACTCGATTCAATTCTTGCGGCTAGTTTGCACCTTTTGAAAACACTATCAATTTTTAACTCAACCCAACTTCCAGCTCGTAATTGTTCGACAGTTTGGCAAGTAACTTGATCAATTTCTACAGGTTCAATAATTTTCTTTTCCAGCAACTCGCCCGTTTCAATACGGGTAAAGCCAACATCTTCTATAACAAGATCTTCTATGACAATAGGCTCATCAATCAGATTTGATTGATTAACCTCTTCACCTATTTCATTATTTTCATTTACTAATGGAGCTTCAATACTAGTGTAAGTTTTATTAAACGGTTTTACATCAATTGCAGGGAGCCTTAATATATCCTCCCTCCCTTGCTCATTTATCATCTTTTTAGCTTTGTCGATAATTTCTCTATGACAAGCTTCCAATTCTTCAAATAAATGAGAGGATTCTAGTTGCGAGAAAGAAATTAATTCAGCCCCTTCTTTTAAGCTTTTCACTAATAAAGGAATCTTACTGATTAGCTTTTCTAGCCCCTTTGCTTTGTCGACTGGTTGAACCGACCAAACTAATAGCTTTGCAACTTTAACCCTACGACTCCATCCCTCTTCATTATTTTTTAAACGCTCCAGCAACATGGCATGCGACCACACACTTTTTAGTAATTTCTTCACTGGCTCTGGAATTCGACGTTTTTGGCAAATTTCTGACAGCGTTCGATTCACTTCACTACGAGCACTCTCAGCTTTCGCTTTCCCTCTTTCAGCTTCTTTTGTGCGTTTCTCGAAAATAACGGCTCGTTGTTGATGGTGTTTTTTAAATTCTAAGAACTCTTTTAATTGTTGGTCAAAAATACTAGTGTCATCGGTAAAATCTTGAATGATTTTTTCGGCAATCGATGATATTTTCTCAAACATTGGAACTGCTGTTTTATCATTTTTATCCCAAGATAAACCAGCATGAGCAAGCTCATTAAGTAAAACTCTAGCGGAATGTCGTCTATTAGAGAAGAAGGTTTTATCGACCAAACCAACTTTTAGTATTGGTATTTGTAATCGACCAATAATACTTTTAATTTCAGGTTGTAAATTGTCATCCTCTAAAATGAAATCAAAAAGCATTGATACAATATCAATCATATCTTCATTAAAACTTCCTAATTCTTTTTTAGAGAAATTCGCTGAAACATCATTTTTATCACCATTAATTAGCATCACTTTTGGCAATTGATTACCAAGAGATTTTCTTAATTGATCTGGAGTTACGTGACTTGATGCTTTAGCGGAGGTTGCTTGTTGTATTTGAATATTTGATAGCGCCTGTACAATATGAGATGTATTGATACCACTTATTTCTGCACTAGTACCAACATTTGAAATTGGTGCTTGGCTATCTCCAATGGGGTTAATATTTTGACTATTATTTCCGCTCACTTGCCTATTGTTCGATAACAATTGATGTAAAACAGATAAGACCCCAGATTCATCACCTGAATTTTCAATCGCATTCTCAACTACTTCCTGAGTGCTCGATGCTTCGCTAACGGACATATTCTCAACAATATTCTGAATATTTTTTGTACTAGACCTATTTTGTTCGTTGTCAGTTAATTGAGAGCTTCTCAATTCAGGCAGAATACCTTTTTCAACGAAAAATTCATTAACCTTTTGATAAATAGAATCGAGCTGACTAACTACACTTCGATCAAATAACTTGTAAATAACCAGCAATGATCCGATATCTATATCAAGCGTTCCAGTCGCTTCACGAAATGCGTCACAAATATAAGCAGGTTCTAACGGGTTGTTTTCTGCTTCGATACTAATATCAGAAACAAGCGTATCAAGACGGGTCCTGATCTGCTCCAACGCACCACTATTAACTAATTTTGCTTTGCTAACCATGGAGTCAGTCGCAATATCTTCTTCAAGATCATCATCTTTCACCAAAGCAATATTTTCGAAAGATAGACTTTCTATGTTGTCTTCGTGAATTTGCTCTTCATTATTTGTAATTGTCTGAGAAAAATTATTATTCAGTGCGTGTTTAAAACTAGTTATCAACCCTTCTCTCTTAATCCGCAATAGTCGCATAGCGTCAAATTGAGCATTGTTATAACTTGATTCCGCCATATCAAATAATCGATCATCGGCAGAATTGAGCATATCGACAAGCTTTGCTTCGAGCAATTCAACAAATATGGACTGAATATTCTTTACTAAAACTGGCAACGAGCGATGCTCCCGGGACGAGGTGTTTTTACTGACTTTTTTAGAAAAATGAACAATATGGCTTTTCCTGTTCACCGCATTAACCCCTATCTAACCTATGACAACAGGATTAACTTTAATGTCTTTTTAAACAGTATTTCGAATAATTTTCAAAAACACATAAATTAAATGACGTTAATCCAACAAGTTTGTGCGTTATTTATACATTATAATCGGTAATTTCTCTGTGATCTGGAACACAAAGTTTATTTCAGGTTAATATCTTCCGACCAGCGGTATTAATAATGACGTTAACGCGCCCTAAACTTAATTAATAGAATATATTAATCACTAAATCAACTTATCCAATTCATGATCTAAGATTAGGTTTCAAAGTCAGATTTCTATCGTTTGATATAAAATATTGATAGAATGACCTCGAAACACTACCCATACAACCTATTGACTCGGAAATACACTAGTTTTGACCCAATCACACTTCAGCAAACTGCTAGAAAATGAAATTCTACAAATGTGTCAACTCGCACTGAATGAGGACATAGGCCTACTTGATTTAGGAATTGAAGATTCGGCTTCGGAAAACCGTCATTCACGAGATATCACTGCCGAATTAATTGAACCCGATACCCAAGCCACAGCTCTGTTGATTACTCGTGAAAGTGGCGTTTTATGTGGTACTGAATGGGTTAATACCATTTTTAAAATTCTAGGTGGAGGCGTTCAAATCAATTGGCTATTAAAAGATGGCGATTATATGGTTTCTGAGCAAACGATTTGTGAGCTTAAGGGAAACGCCAGACAACTATTAACAGGCGAAAGAAGTGCGATGAATTTCTTACAATCGCTTTCTGCCACCGCAACCCTTACTAATCAATATGTTAACAAGATAGCTAATTCAAACTGTCAATTGCTAGATACACGAAAAACTATACCAGGGATGCGATACGGGCAAAAGTATGCAGCTAAATGTGGCGGTGGTACAAATCATCGCTTTGGACTGTCTGATGCTTATCTAATTAAAGAAAATCACATCATGGCATGTGGCGGAATCAAAAAAGCTCTATCTAAAGCGATAGAAATGAATCCTGATAAACTTTTAGAAATTGAAGTAGAAAATCTTGAAGAACTAAAACAAGCCATTGAAGGTAAAGCGCAGGTTATTATGCTAGATAACTTTACCAACACCCAAATTAAGCAAGCGATAGCGTTAAGACAAGAAACTGAATGGAAACCCAAATTTGAAGCGTCAGGGAATGTTAATCTAGATACATTAAATGATATCGCTCAAACAGGTGTTGACTATATTTCTGTTGGTGCATTGACCAAAGATATAAAGGCCATTGATTTATCTATGAGAATCACTTTGATTTAAAGGAATGACAGGTTATTCAACTTACCAAAAAATAAATCTTCTACCGTTGAACGTAACAAAATGTGACAATCCTTGCATTTCTATGACGTAAATTGTCACTTTTTGCACAGTTCAACTTTTTATTTTCATATACAAAATCCAATAGCCAAATATTCTAACGTGAATCACATCACATTTTAGTAAATCAATTAACCTTACTAACAAAAAACACAAATTCATGTAACTAACTGTTATTAAGGCGTTATTTTGACTCTTTCACTGTTTCATCATTCGATTTAAAAGTTTGCTTCTATTTTTGGCATGAAAATAATCAAATGCTTGGCATCGTCTTTGCTATTTTGTAACTACAAAGATTTTTTCTTGATGTTTCAAAGAAATGGTCTACGTTTAATAGGAAAGCCATTTCCTTGAAACATTTTACTTAACTAAACAGAGGGTTTACCCATGAAAAAAGTACAATCAGGTTTTACATTAATTGAATTGATGATCGTTGTAGCGATTATCGGTATTTTGGCTGCGATTGCATTACCGGCTTATCAAGATTATACGATTCGAGCGAAAGTATCAGAAGGTGTTGTACAAGCAAGTGCAGCAAAAGCTACTATTGCTGAAAATCTATCAAACGGTGCAGCTGATAATTGCGCAGGTGTAACCTCACCAAACACTATTGGGTTAACGACATTAACATGCGCAAGCGCTGCTGGCACTGCAACTATTAGCGTATCAGTTGATACCGGCATTAACGCTACAATTGTAACATTTGATTTGGTTGGCACTTTTGGTACTGGTGTAACTTGGGACTGTAATAACCCTAGTAATGCTGCTTACGTACCATCTGAATGTCGTGCATAATTAGTAGTTATTTAATAACTTCTGTGACTCCCCTCCTTTCTAGGAGGGGAGTTTTTTATTACTAACCCACTTACCCGTTTTCTTTTATCACTACAATTTCACTTCTATACCAAAAAATCACCTAAATCCTCCCTTTTTATTTTTCATACAATTTACATCTATCCTATTGTTTCAACAAATAAATATAGTAGATATTTCCCAGCTATACTATACTCAAAACGGTGTATTTATTTAAGAATAAATGAAATACAATACATTAGACAAATTTAGTGAATTGAGATATGAATTATGGGAATTTCACCACAATCTAATATAGTAATCAGTGGGTTGGCTAGAAAGCTCATATTAGATGGCTTTTTAGATGAACAGGCAGCTACTGAAGCTATTTCGTCCGCTCAAAAAAATAATAAAAGCCTTGTTTCATACCTTGTTGAAAATAATTATACTGACTCACAATCAATAGCGGTATCAGCTTCCTCCGAATTTGGAGTGCCTCTTTTTGACGTAAACGCAATTGATTTTGAGCAAATTGCTACCTCCGTAATCAGTGAACCTTTAATAAAAAAACACCATGCCATCCCCTTATTTAAAAGGGGTAAGCGTCTTTATGTAGGTGTATCCGACCCCACTAACTTAGCTGCTCTCGACGAATTCAAATTCCATTCAGGCCTAACAACTGAAGCAGTATTGTTAGAAGAGACTAAACTAACCGCTCTCATAGAAAAAATTCTTGAAGAAAAAGAAAATGAAGATATGGGAAATTTTGAAGATGGTGACTTTGACGATCTAGACCTTGAAACTATCGATGAAGACAAAAAAGACGAAGATGATTCTGGTGCGGACGAAGCGCCAATAGTACGATTTGTTAACAAGATATTACTCGACGCAATAAAAAAAGGCGCTTCAGATCTCCATTTTGAACCTTATGAAAAACGCTATAGAGTCCGCTTTAGAATTGATGGTATTTTATCTGAAGTCGCAAGCCCCCCGATAAATCTCTCTACTAGAATAGCGGCTCGACTAAAAGTTATGTCAAAACTTGATATTTCTGAAAAGCGGATGCCTCAGGATGGTCGAATTAAATTAAAACTGTCAAAAACAAAATCAATCGATTTTCGTGTAAGCACTTTGCCAACCCTTTTTGGTGAAAAAATAGTAATGCGAATATTAGATTCCGCTGCAGCAAAGTTAGGAATTGATGTTCTCGGTTATGAACCGGAACAAAAGCAAATATTTATGGATGCTATCCATAAACCTCAAGGGATGGTGTTAGTTACGGGGCCTACAGGAAGTGGTAAAACAGTGTCACTTTACACAGCAGTAAATATTATTAATACAGTTGAAACCAATATTTCAACCGCTGAAGACCCCGTAGAAATTAACCTAGAAGGTGTTAATCAAGTCAATGTTAATCCTAAGCAAGGACTGACATTCGCTTCCGCCCTTCGTTCTTTTCTACGACAAGATCCCGATGTCGTGCTAGTAGGTGAAATTCGTGATCTTGAGACTGCTGAAATTGCTATTAAAGCGGCTCAAACAGGGCATTTAGTATTATCAACTCTGCATACCAATAGCGCACCAGAAACAATCACACGAATGGTTAATATGGGTGTTCCTGCTTTCAATATAGCTACCAGTGTCAACTTAGTTATCGCTCAGCGATTAGCCAGAAGATTGTGTGATATTTGTAAAAATGAAGTAAAACTGCCTGAAGATGTCTACTTAGAAGCCGGATTTGAGAAAAAAGAAATTGGTACTTTTAAAAACTATGAACCAGTCGGTTGCGATAAATGTACAAACGGCTATAAAGGTCGTGTAGGCGTCTATCAGGTGATGAAATTTTCTTCTGAGATTGGTCGTATACTGATGGAAGGTGGGAACGCCCTAGATATCGCAAACCAAGCAAAAAAGGAAGGTGTAAATGATTTACACCGTTCCGCACTGATGAAAGTGATGCAAGGTGTTACCTCCTTGGAAGAAGTCAACAGAGTAACACAGCACTAAAACGTTAGCTTTCTAACAAAGGAAATAATATGGCCGTCCAAGCAATAAAAAAAGACAGAAAAACTTCTGCTAGGCGCACAAAAGCAGCAAAAGCACCTAAGCAATTTAATTTCAAATGGGAAGGTGCTGATAAAAAAGGACAAAAATTAAAGGGTGAAATGACAGCGGAAACCCCAGCCGTCATTAAAGCCCAACTTAGAAAACAAGGCATTAGCCCTATAAAGGTTAATAAAGCCGCCCAACCCCTGTTTGGGGGTAACAGAGGAAAACCTATTGAACCTGCTGATGTAGCAATGTTTTCCAGACAAATTGCCACGATGATGAAAGCGGGAGTCCCTCTTGTTCAATCTTTTGATATTATTGGTCGAGGCCATGAAAAGCCATCTGTCCAAGATTTATTATTAAGTGTAAAAGCCGATATTGAATCAGGTCAAACTATGGCTGATTCACTAAGAAAACACCCAAAAGAATTTGATGACCTTTTTTGTGATTTAGTTGGTGCTGGCGAACAATCTGGTTCTTTAGAAAGTATGTTAGATAGAATAGCAACATATAAAGAAAAGACCGAAGCCCTTAAATCTAAAATTAAGAAGGCACTAAATTATCCCATAGCAGTTGTTGTTATCGCATTAATAGTTACTACTATACTTCTTGTTAAAGTTGTCCCTCAGTTTCGGGAAATATTCCAAGGATTTGGTGCTGATTTGCCAGCGTTTACTTTATTTGTCATAAGCATTTCGGATTTTATGGTCGCCTATTGGTGGATGTTCTTATTCGGGATAATTGCATTTGTCTTTACCTATAAAAAAATGCTCGGAAACTCCAAGTCAATGAGAGATAGGCAAGATAAAGCCCTTCTTAAAGCCCCAGTAATTGGAGAAATACTTCATAAATCGGCTATTGCAAGATTTGCCAGAACTCTTTCGACAACTTTTGCTGCCGGTGTTCCCCTTGTTGAGGCACTAGATTCAGCAGCCGGCGCGTCAGGAAACGCACTGTATAGAGATGCTATTCTTAAAATTAAAAATGACGTCACAACAGGTATGCAGATGAATATGGCGATGCAGTCAACAGGAGTGTTTCCAAACATGATAGTTCAAATGATTGCTATAGGTGAAGAATCAGGTTCAATAGATGCAATGCTGAGCAAAGTTGCTGATATCTATGAACAACAAGTCGATGATGCTGTTGACGGCCTCAGTACTTTAATTGAACCTATTATTATGTCTGTTTTAGGTGTTCTAGTAGGTGGATTAATTATTGCTATGTATCTTCCAATATTTCAAATGGGTAATGTTGTATAAAAAAGGATTGCATCAATTTTTTAGATGTTACAAATGTTAAGAATTTTTACTAAAAATTTAACCTATATTAAAAACATAATTATAAATAACCACAGGTTCCTATGGAAAACATAATTTCAGTATTAGAGTCAAACTCGACAGTACTTATAATTGTCACTCTAATTTTCGGTCTATTGGTTGGTAGTTTCTTGAACGTAGTTATCTTTCGCTACCCTATTATGCTGTTCCGTGAATGGGAATCTATGGCAAAGGATATTCTCAGTGAACGAGGATTTAATATCTCTGAACCCAAAGAAGCATTCGATAAACAACCAGAAAAATTCAATTTAGTGGTACCTCGTTCGGCCTGTCCTAAATGCGGTCATAAAATAACAAGTCTTGAAAATATCCCATTAATTAGTTACTTGTTCTTAAAAGGCAAGTGTCGAGAGTGCTCAAATCCAATATCAATTCGCTACCCTTTTGTTGAATTGTTAACCGGTATTTGTTTTGCTTTTGCCGCAAACCACTATGGTTTTGGTTGGCCTTTGATCGCTGCTTTGTTAATTACTAGTTACTTTGTTGCCATGAGTTTTATCGACATCGACCATCAAATTCTGCCTGATTCAATGACTTTACCCCTTGTTTGGTTTGCATTGCTCTGTGCTTATCAGTCAGTATTCATTCCATTATCTGACGCCATTTTAGGTGCTGTTGCCGGTTATATGATTTTATGGAGCATCTATTGGTTATTTAAGCTTTTAACAGGTAAAGAAGGTATGGGTTATGGCGATTTCAAACTGCTTGCAGTCATCGGAGCACTTGTTGGATGGCAACAGGTTGGTTTAGTGGTTGTTTTATCTGCCGGTGTTGGTGCTGTCATTGGAGGATTGCTGCTAATGATTCAGGGAAAAGGTAAAGAGACAAAAATTCCTTTTGGTCCCTATTTAGCTGTAGCGGGTTGGATTACGTTTTTATGGGGCGATATTATCTTAACTAGCTACTTAGAGTTTTCTGGTTTATAAACACTCAATGAGCTCCTCTCCTCTTATCATTGGGCTTACTGGTGGTATTGCATCAGGAAAATCTCAAGTCTGTAAAACCTTTGTAGAATTAGGGATAACTGTCATCGATTCTGACCAAATAGCAAAAGACCTATTTGACATTAATTCTCCTCACTTACAAGCGTTAAGAGATAAGTTTGGTAATGACATATTTCTCGCCGACAAATATCTAGATAGAAAAAAACTTGGTAAAATCGTTTTCTCAAATCCTGAACAACTCCTTTGGTTAAATACTTTTACTCACCCGTTAATATATGACGAAATAAAACAACAATTATCATCAACATCATCTAGTTATGTCATTATTGATATTCCTTTATTAATTGATTCTAAAGGTGATATCTCGGCTCGTTTTGCCGAACTTATTGATCGTGTTCTTGTTATTAATACTTCAGAAGAAAACCAATTAAAACGACTTCTTCTAAGAGATGATATCTCCTCTGAACAAGCACATAAAATAATCAATTCGCAATCATCGCTAGAACAAAAACTTAAACTCGCCGACGATATTATTGATAACAATGGCTCAATTGAAAGTCTGAAAACACAAGTTGAAGAAATTCATAAGAAATATCTTCTGCTTATACAAATCTCATAACTTCACTCTGAATTAGCTAAAGCTTTTCACAAACGAAAATACTATCACCTCACTCATACAACACAAATATAAACCAACTTGTTTTATTGCCGCAGCTACCCCATAATAATTGCCAAATAAATTAACCTTTTTAGCGAATCACTGAGTGAATCAATCTAATAACAATAAAATCGATAAAGATTCACTCTTGTTTGAATATCCTCAACAAGAGAATATACGAAGTTATCTACGCCTTGAATATTTATTTAAACAGTTTCAGAGAAACCATTTAGCGACTAATCAAGATAATCACTTTCATGCGCTCAAAATATTATTTGAGATTTTAGAAATCCTAGCGCGCGGCGATACACGTTCTGAATTAATTAAAGAACTTTCACGACTTGCTGAATACTTCCAAGCATTAGAAGCTAATCCTCAAGTTGACAGTTCCAAATTAAGCAATTTTTTAAAGCAAATTCAATTATTAAACCAATGGGTTAATAAATATAAAGGAAAATTCGGCGATTCTATTAGACAAAACGCCTTCATAGAATCTGTCAAAAATAGAGCCATCATTCCCGGAGGCCTATGCCAATTCGATTGTCCAGAATTATATATCTTTCTAAATAAACCACATCAAACTAGGCAGCAAATGCTGACGGAATGGATGGAAGATATTAAAGGTGTTGAAACAAGTATTGAAGTGATTCTTCGATTAATTCGAGATACTGGAAAGTGGACTTCTCAGCAAGCACCATTAGGGAGCTTTATGCTTGAGACCACAGAGCAACCCTTTAAATTACTACGTATTCGTAAAATTACAAACAATAATATTTTCCCTGAATTTAGTTGTGGTAAACATAGAAGCAGTATTCATTTTATGACTTTTAATCATTATCAAAAGAAAATGCCAGCTAACTCAAAAATTGAGTTTGAACTGGCATGTTGCTATTAAGTTTTACTATGAAGTGAAAGTCTTATCCTCTCTTCCTTAAGACTAATAAGATTAATATAACTAACCCACCACCTAAAGAACCACCTCCTGCTATCACGATATCAACATCATTATTAGAACTAAAACTATCAAAACGGTTATCGTTATTTGTTGACTCAATTGGAAGTCCATTTAATGAAGAAAACTCATAAGCCGCATCAGCAATTAATTCTCCAGTTACGGCATGAATTATATTAATTTCAACATTGTAGTAACCAGCCGGATAACCTGAATTAAAGATTAAATCAACGATCTCCGTTTGATTACCTAATATAAAACTGTCAGAAGATACAATTTGCTGCCAACCTTCTCGTGTATTTTTAAGTACAACTTCAGTATAAACATGATCACCCATAAATTGGGTTTCAATATCGTATTCCAAGGTTAAATCAGTATAAAAGCCATCAGCATCAACATCCCCTGATAATTCGGTTGCTACAAAACTAATTTGACTGGTGTTGGCAGTCACCTCATGCATTTCATCTTCTAATGGTAATGCTAAAAGAGATAGCTCATCATCTGGAGTAATTGTTGCAACAATACCTGAGAAGCCATCTTCATATAAATCAATTAATATATCATATTCATCTGTCGGGAAATCATCTAGCAAGGTCAATGTAACACTATATTGATCAGTCTCATCGTTAGAAAAAATTGTGAAAACATCGGTAACAAAAAACTCAGTCCAAGACCCACCATTTTGGCTTGTGTAAATAACGCCATAAACATCGGCATAACCTCCGTCAAAATCCGCATCAAAATCAATGGTAAGGTCACTATAAAACCCATCACCATCAAGGTCATAGTTTAAATAGCTAGCGGCTGAATATATTTCAAATCCATAAGCATTTGCTGATGTTTCTGGGGCTAGGTCTCGTTTTATTTTATTTTGACCGGATATCTTTTGTAATTGCTCTATGCTCCTATCTTTTTTAGTTTCACTTTTTCTATTTAATAAAACATTACCACCTAATTTGTTTGTATATTCAGTATGTTCTTCAGAAGGATTTATGTTTGGAATCTTGATTTTTGAAACCTTTATATTTGACGGAAAGCTCGATAAAGTATTTTTTTCTTCATTAGCTCTTACCTCTTTGACTAAAACAGCTCCACTGAGGAGTAAGCATGTAACTAATAAGTATTTCATAATATCTCTCCAATTAGATTTCAATACCGCCTTGTAAATCAAAATTAATGGCTTTACATGGGACTATTGTTATTAAAGCCTTCAGTGACTGAACAAAAGCTGAACTAAAAAAGTGCGTTTGAGACAGGCTTCACATATAAGTCGTCGCAATTTCTTAATGTGACTTAAATGAATATTTGGGTTACTCGCCAAATTCTGGGATAATCTTTCCACTAATCAATTCCATCTCTTCGATCTATGAGGTTTGTATGAATAATAAATATCAGCTCCGTCTCCCCTTTATTCTTTTTTTCATGACAATATTGGTTGCATGCTCAGGGCAAAATGAGCAAATAGCCGATAAATCAACAAGTGCTAAAGAAGGTAATGCTGTTGAAGAAATCGCTGAGTCAACTAACGTCGAACTAGCAAGTAACCCACGATTCAATATCTACAAAGAAGTATCTCTAACCAGCGACCTGACTCATTTAAGTGATAATCAGAGAAAAATGATTGGGTTACTTATTGATGCGTCTAAAATTATGGATGATTTGTATTGGAAACAAGCCTATGGTGATAAAGAACAACTACTAAATAGCATTTCAGATCCTAATGCTAGACGCTTTGCAAATATTAATTATGGTCCTTGGGATCGGTTAGCCGGAGATAAACCTTTCATTGACGGGTTCGACGATAAACCATTAGGTGCTCAGTTTTATCCCGCTAATATGAACAAAGAAGAATTCTCTAGTTCAACAATCGATGATGCTAATGGCCTCTATTCAGTTATCAAGCGTGATGAAAATGGAAAACTAGTCAGTGTTCCTTATCACAAACTCTATGCTAGTGAATTAGGTGATGCAGCGGCTCTTTTAATTAAAGCCTCTGAACTCGCTGACAATAGCGAATTTAAAAACTATCTTAAAATCCGTGCAATAGCTCTAACCAATGATAATTTTCAACCGAGCGATTTGGCTTGGATGGATATGAAAACTAATCCAGTTGAGCTGGTTATAGGCCCCATTGAAACCTACGAAGATCTGTTGTTCGGTTATCGAACAGCTTATGAATCCTATGTACTCATTAAAGATTTGGAATGGAGTGAAAAACTTTCCAAATTTGCCGCTTTTTTACCTCAATTGCAAAAAGGTTTACCAGTGGAAGAGCAATATAAACAAGAAACGCCAGGAACGGACTCAGATCTTAATGCTTACGACGTTATTTTTTATGCAGGTCATAGCAATGCTGGTTCAAAAACCATAGCGATAAACTTACCAAACGATGAAGAAGTCCAATTAGCAAAAGGGACAAGACGTTTACAACTTAAAAATGCTATGAAAGCAAAATTTGACCATATTTTAGTTCCTATCGCTGGAGAATTAATTGCGGAAGAACAACGTCAATTTATTACCTTTGATGCATTTTTCGCTAATACTATGTTTCATGAAGTCGCTCATGGTTTAGGGATTAAAAATACACTTGATGGTAAAAGCACGGTAAGAAGCAGCCTTAAAGAAACGGCCTCTGCATTAGAAGAAGGTAAAGCTGATATTCTAGGTTTATACATGGTGTCAGAATTATTTAAGTCAGGCGACATCACTGAAGGTAAAGTAATGGATAACTATGTAACCTTCTTAGCTGGAATATTTCGTTCTGTTCGATTTGGTGCATCAAGTGCACATGGTAAGGCAAATATGGTTCGCTTTAATTTCTTTAAGGAACTAGGCGCGTTCGACCGCAATGATACCACTGGTCATTATAGCGTTAATTTTGATAAGATGACTGTTGCAATGAATGAACTCTCAAAATTGATTTTGACATTACAAGGTGATGGTAATTACCAAGGTGCTGTTAATTTATTATCAACTCAAGGTGTAATTTCTGATCAGCTCGCTAAAGACCTTGCGCATTTAGAAAAAGCTAATATTCCTGTCGACATTGTATTTAAACAAGGTAAAGATGTTCTAGGCTTATAGCTCTTACTTTGTTAAATATTTAAATTAATCATCAAAAGGGAAGAAACTAAGTTACTTCCCTTTGTCCAACTAAAAGAATAATAAAAATGGATATAAAAAATAAAGTGGTTATCGTTACCGGAGCGGCGCAAGGTTTAGGTAAACAAATTGCAACCAGACTCGGAAAGCTTGGTGCTAAACTAGCCTTAATTGACCTTGAGCAAGAAAAGCTAAATTCGTTACAAACTGATTTTTCCAGTCTCGGTATCGAAAGTCAGTACTATATAGCTGACGTTACTTGTGAAAACCAAGTAGAAGAAACCTTCCAAGCTATCCAATCTCAATTCGGTCAAATTAATGCATTAGTCAATAATGCTGGCATTATAAGAGACCACTTTTTAAACAAAGAAAATAAAGATGGGCCAATCAGCTCGATGAGCTTATCAAATTGGCAATCAGTTATCGATGTCAATTTAACAGGCGTTTTTTTATGCGCTCGTCAAGCATCAAAGATAATGATAGAAAACCAAACAGCCGGAGCTATTATAAATATTTCCTCCATTTCTAAAGCGGGAAACCTAGGACAAAGTAATTATTCTGCAGCCAAATCTGGAGTCGTTGCGCTAACCGTCACTTGGGCAAAAGAACTTGCCAAAAATGGAATACGGGTTGGAGCAATAGCACCAGGATTTATTCAAACTGAAATGACCCAATCTATGAAGTCAGAAATACTTCAACAGATTGAATCAGCAATTCCCTTGAAACGAATTGGGTTGCCCGATGAAATCGCCCATACTGTGCAATTCATTCTTGAAAATGATTATTTTTCAGGAAGGGTTATCGAAGTTGACGGTGGATTAAGAATATAAATCTATCCAAACTAATTTACAACCTAATGGGAGCATAACCTTCCATATACTTGAGTCTGTAATTAATTTAATCGACTATTCAACTGGAACAAAATCATAAACCAAGTCATACCCACAGCCATACTTTTATCCGATTCAATTCCAACGACTTCATCTCTCCATTGATTCGCTTCGCTGATGTCTTCTTTATAATCTTCAAATATTTTTAATACAGTATCTGGCTCTTTAAAATCTTGAGGAAGCCATTTATTTTGAAAAGCAAACCTTACTGCATCCTCTTCATTTGGAAACTGAACTTTAAGATCTCTAGCCAATAACTGCCTAGCAAAAGAAGCAAAACCAGTTTCTAGTAGGTCTATTGAATTTGTTTTTTGAATGTTTTCTATATTCGAATCAGGCTCTTCATCTTGATTGATTTGAGCTAATTTGTCTGAATATTTAGATTCCATGACTTTAATTAAAGACAGTTCATCTTCCGATAATTTAGAAACATCACCATCATTTTCTTTAAGTTGTGAAGCTAATTGTTGAAAAACTAATTTATCCTCTTCAGATAATTGCTCAACCATTTTTTCTAAAACATTTTTCATTTTTTTTCCAATTAAAGTTTATTATCTTGTATCCGTTAAAGCGGACAATTATTGAGCAGTTTCTACTTTTAATCCTTTATCGGCATAGGTTTGTAAATCGATTCCAAATGCCGTATTTTCATAAGCTTTTATAATTTTATAAGGTTTTGATTCGGCATCTAGCGCCATTTTAGAAAGGTCAGCAATCTTCTCTTTCATTTTTTGCTTATACTCGTCAAGAATGAGCAATACTTTAGGTTTTAACTTATATTCTTTATTGGTGGCGATAACGATTCCCACTTCACCATTTTCCATTTCAACTATTGAACCCGGCGGATAAATCCCTCGCCACTCAACAAATTTAATAACCATTTTTTCATCAAAATGGCTTTTCTTTCCATTCAGTAAAATTTTATAAGCATCAACTACAGACATTGAACTGCGAAAAGATTGTGGGCTTGTTAAAGATTCAAATACATCAACTATACTTACTAAACGTACAGCATCAGATAATTTATCTGCAGTAAGACCTCTTGGATAACCTTGCCCGCCTAGTCGCTCATGATGATTAATTGCCACATCAATACAACTCGGAGATAAACCTGACTTACTCTGTAAAATTTCAAATGCGTATTTAGGATGATTGCACATTTCCGTCATCTCATTTTGATTAAGCTTTCCTTTTTTCGCTAATAGCCCAGTGTCGATTTTAACTTGCCCAATATCATGTAAAAGCGCACTCATGCCAATGTCTTCAAGTTGCTCTTGACTATAACCGATGTAGCGAGCAAACCCTATAGCCAAAATACTTACATTGAGTGAGTGCTCTGCACGTGAGTCACTTTTATTTTTTAACAATGTCATCATTAACATCGCATCTTCATTTTCTAAAACTTGCTTAACGTTTTCTTTAACAACATTTTTTACGCCATGTATATCAAAATCTTCACCAAGCATGATTCTATCCATCACACTTTTCATTAATTGAGAGCTTTTTCTAAACTGATTAGCCGCTGGTTTAATTTTATTCTGTAAATAGTTAGTTTTCGACTCTATAGAATTTACATTTTCTTTAATATATGATTTTGAACGAGTTGTCGCTAAACGATAACCTTTGAATTGAGAATCACTTTTAAAGTCAACATAGACAAACTTGCATTGGCTCATCACCGCATCGATATCACTTTGATTTTCAATTGTAAACCCTTGAAGTAAAAAAGTAGATTCACTCCAATCTTTATCAAGCTCACTAACAAACATGCCTACTTGTAGATCTTCCGAAAGAACTTTAACTTTTTTAAGATGCTGAAATGACATAAAAACGTCCCTTAGTGTTGCTTTTCATTATTAATAAATTGTTCGAACTTTTCAAACATTTCTTGTAGCGCTAAAGTAACTCTGTTGGCTTTACCTTGATCAAATTCTAGTTTATCCTCATTCATATAGGTCGCTTGTGATAATTCTAATTGAAGCGAATGAATATTCTTACGTGGATTACCGTAAGCTCTGGTTATATACCCCCCCTTAAATCGTCCATTAGTAACAGCTGAGTATCCTTCTGGCTCCCACCCTGAAAAGCTCTGCTCTAATAATTCTGAACAACTTTTTCCATTATATGTTCCAAAATTAAAGTCTGGCAATTGCCCTTCAAAAAATCTCGGCACTTCAGATTTAATCGAGTGAGCCTCAAATAACAAAGCGATGCCAAATTTATCTTTAATTTGCGCAAGTGTTAATGCTATTTGTTCATGATAAGGCTGCCAATATTGTTCAACTCTTTGCTCTATTTCCTTTTGCTTAGGTTCATATCCATCAAGATAAATTTTTCTTTTACTAAATTGAGTCGTTGGGCATAGTTCAGTTGTATCTTGCCCAGGATATAAGTTCTCATCATGTTTAGAACGATTTAAATCAATCACATATCGATTGTATTTTGGCTTAATCAGATAACAACCTTGATCGACTGCAAATTGATATAGCTTATCCAGATACCAATCCGTATCAACCAGTAATTTAGCTGAATCAGTCATTTTTAACAAAATGTCATCAGGAACCAATATGCCATTATGAGGCATTGAAATTAAGATTGGCTTGCTTCCAAAAATAATATCAAAAGGGTGATTCTGCACGTTGAAAGCTCCCATTGCTCAATCTAACTCTGTGTATTTAACCTTACATTTTACACTACTAATTAATAAAAAATTTTATATTTTGTAAAACTCTTCAACTCAGAGCTTGTATATACAAGCTGTGTTATTGCATAATCCTAATCATGCAAAATACACCTAAACGATACCTAAAGGTCAAAAAATATCTTATTGCCGGAATTGGCAATGGTAGCTGGCAGGTTGGCAACAGAGTCCCTTCGGAAAATGAACTCGTCGATCTTTGTAAAGTAAGTAGAATGACCGCTCGTAGAGCACTGGATGAACTTTTAAGAGAAGGCACTTTAATTAGAATAAAAGGCAAAGGAAGCTTTGTTTCCGAAGAGAAACAACAGTCTTCCCTAATTCAAATTCGAAGTATTGCAGCCGAAATTAAAGACAATGGATTCATGCATCGTGCAGAAATGCTTCAATGTGCAAGAGAGCTCGCCACCCCGCTAACAATTAAGAATTTATTACTTAACGAAAACGAATACTGTGGTCACTCTCAAATTCTTCATTATCAAGAGGCTACCCCTATTCAGCTTGAAAAACGGTGGGTTAACCTACGGTTAATTCCCCAATATACCCAGCAGAATTTCAATCTAATTACTCCGAATGAATATTTAACATCAATCGCTCCTGTAACCGAAGCAGAGCATTGTGTTGAAGCGATTATTGGCAATATCTCAACCCGAAAACTACTCGAACTTAACAAAGATGAAGCCATTTTATTGCTAGAACGAAAAACCTGGTGTAACGGACAAATCGTCAGCTATGCCCAACTTTACCATCCTGGCAGTCGTTATCGCCTAGGAACAAAATTTAAGACCAGTTAAATCTTTAGTAATGGTTCAATTTGAACTGAAATTCGTAAATAAATTAAATATTAAAAATGAGGACAACACAATGGCGTTTAGATACGGTATTGATCATCTCGATCTTGATACGGTAAAGGGTATTGCCCAAGGTAATATTAAAACAGAGCTTTGCCAGCAGGCCTTAGACAGAATTAATACTAGCCGGCAAAACGTTGAAATACTAGCTAATTCTAACGAAGCTGTTTATGGCATCAATACCGGTTTTGGACCTCTCTGTGATACCCAAATTTCACCAGAAGAAACCCACCTACTTCAAAAAAACCTACTTATCACGCACGCCGTTGGTGTAGGTAAAGCGATTAAAAAAGACATTTCAAAACTAATGCTAATCACTAAAGTGCACGCATTAAGCCAAGGCTTTTCTGGGATCCGTTTACTTGTCATAAAAAGGATGTTGGCATTTATTGAACTCGATCTTATTCCTGTGGTTCCAGAACAAGGCTCCGTTGGCGCTTCAGGTGACCTAGCGCCACTATCTCACCTCTTTTTGCCACTTATTGGTGAGGGAGAATTTTGGCAAGGTGAAAATCATGTTCAAGCAGCAAAAGTATTGAAAGAGAATGGACTAGAGCCGATAGAGCTACACGCTAAAGAAGGTTTGGCTCTAATCAACGGTACCCAATTTATCCTTGCTCACGCAATCACTGCACTCATAAAAATGGGTTATCTACTAAATCTTGCAGACATAGCGGGAGCAATGAGTATAGAAGGTATGCAAGGTAGTAAACAGCCATTTAGAGAAGAACTGCATGCCACTCGCCCTTTTGCTGGTAACATTGAAGTTGCTAAGCGTATGTGGGCATTTTTTAAAGGCTCACAAAACATGTCTGCTCACACAGATTGCGACCGAGTTCAAGATCCCTACTCCTTAAGATGTATCCCACAAGTTCATGGAGCATCTAGAAATGCCTACACTCATTTATTAGAAATGGTAGAAATCGAAATGAACTCTGTTACAGACAATCCAATTGTGATCAGCAGCCAAGAAGCGATTTCTGGCGGTAATTTCCATGGCCAACCTTTGGCTATGGTATTGGACTACGTCTCAATTGCTGCATCCGAACTAGGAAATATTTCTGATCGTCGCTGCTATCTATTATTAGAAGGAATGCATGGCTTGCCGAGGTTGTTAACCACTGCAGGCGGCTTAAACTCAGGAATGATGATCCCACAATACACAACAGCGGCACTTGTGACAGAAAACAAATCGCTATGTTTTCCACCTTCTGCTGACAGCGTACCAACTTCAATGGGGCAAGAAGATCACGTATCGATGGGAAGCATATCAAGCAGGAAGCTCAATCAGATTTTAGGCAATTTAGATAAGATATTTGCAATCGAGCTAATGTATGCTGCACAAGCGATAGAATTCAGACGACCAAATACTTGCTCTGACATCATTGAAGAAAACTTCAATTTGATCAGAAATAAAGTAGCCAAACTAGAAGAAGACCGACTCTTAAAACCAGATATTGATGCCATGATTAATTTAGTTAAATCTCAAGCATTTACTGTTAGTTTTGATAAATAGGGAGAACAAAAAATGACGAGTAGTATACAGTTTCAACAACAAATCAAACAAGGTATCCCTAACCTATTACCTGAAGTCAAACCATACCCTGCCGATGCTAATCGGGCCCCCAAGCGTAAAGATATTCTTTCTTCTGATGATAAACAATTGGCAGTCAGAAATGCACTTCGTTATTTTCCCAAAGAATGGCATCAAGAACTAGCCATAGAATTTGCACATGAGTTAAAAGATTTCGGTCGTATTTATATGCACCGTTTTAAACCAAATTATGAAATGAAAGCACGCTCGGTAAGTGACTACCCTTCCAAATGTGAACAGGCTGCGGCAATCATGTTAATGATTGACAACAACCTCGACCCCGCCGTTGCTCAACATCCAGAGGAGTTGATTACTTATGGTGGCAATGGCGCAGTGTTTCAAAACTGGGCACAGTACCTGTTGACCATGAAGTATTTAAGCGAAATGGAAAGCGATCAAACGCTACACTTATACTCAGGTCACCCAATGGGACTCTTCCCCTCTTCAAAAGGTGCGCCCCGCGTCGTTGTCACTAATGGCATGATGATCCCTAACTACTCAAAACCAGATGACTGGGAAAAATTCAATGCCTTAGGTGTCACTCAATATGGACAAATGACAGCCGGCTCTTTTATGTATATCGGCCCTCAAGGGATCGTTCATGGAACTACGATTACAGTAATGAATGCATTTCGCAAAGTATTAAATAAAGGCGAAAATTCCAAGGGAAAAATATTTCTAACCGCAGGTTTGGGAGGCATGAGTGGCGCCCAACCTAAAGCTGGCAACATTGCCAATTGCATTACCGTATGTGCAGAAGTTAACTCTAATGCAGCGACTAAGCGCCATCAACAAGGATGGGTTGATGAATTAATTGACGATATGGAGCAGCTCATCCATCGCGTTAAAAAAGCACAGGCAAATGAAGAAGTTGTGTCGATAGCTTTCATCGGTAATGTTGTTGATGTATGGGAATCATTCTATAAAAGTGAAATTTTTGTCCATTTGGGCTCAGATCAAACATCACTGCATAACCCTTGGTCAGGTGGTTATTATCCTGTAGACATTAGCTATGAAGAATCTAATCGATTAATTCGGGAAGAACCAGATGTGTTCAAAATCAAAGTGCAGGAATCACTTAGACGCCATGCTGATGCCGTCAATAAACATACATCAAAAGGCACCTACTTCTTCGATTATGGCAACGCTTTCTTACTTGAAGCCTCTCGTGCTGGAGGTGATGTTATGGCTGAAAATGGTATTGATTTTAAATATCCATCCTATGTTCAAGATATTCTTGGCCCAATGTGCTTTGACTATGGCTTTGGTCCATTCCGCTGGGTTTGTGCTTCAGGCAACCCAGAAGATTTAGACAAAACCGATGCAATTGCAGGAAATGTTTTAAATAAACTCATGGAAGAATCACCCGAAGAAATTCAGCAACAAATGCAAGACAACATTACTTGGATCAATGATGCCAAACAAAACAAATTAGTGGTAGGTTCACAAGCGCGCATCCTTTATGCCGACGCACAAGGAAGAATTGAAATAGCCAAAGCTTTTAACGATGCTATTAATCGAGGTGAAATAGGTTCCGTAGTTTTGGGTCGTGATCATCATGATGTCAGCGGCACTGATTCTCCTTTTCGTGAAACCTCAAATATTTATGATGGCAGTCGATTTACCGCAGATATGGCAATCCACAATGTCATAGGTGACAGCTTCCGAGGGGCAACTTGGGTTTCTATTCATAATGGCGGTGGTGTCGGTTGGGGAGAAGTTACCAACGGTGGTTTTGGTATGCTGCTCGATGGTAGTCAAGACGCCGAGCGAAAACTTAAATCTATGCTGTTTTTTGACGTTAACAACGGCATTGCTAGACGCAGTTGGGCAAGAAATGAAGAAGCTAATTTTGCCATAAAACGTGAAATGGAAAGGTCTCCCAAACTGAAAGTTACTTTGGCTAACCAAGTTGATGATGAAATATTGAATGACTTGTCATTATGATTTCGTGTTTATTACCTTCTCTACTGACATAAACCTGTCAATAGAGAAGCTAATAAAATAAAGCAGGTAATTAATCTTCCTGGATTGACAGCTCAACCTTGATAATTCCTTTTTTCTTCCAACCCCGTAACAGCCCCGACCATAAGTTACCTCTTAAATTGGAACTTTCTGAGAGTCTGCTTGCATTCCAAATTCGTCTTTCAAAAGTACCATTTTGTTTATAGAGAATAACTTGAGCCTGTTGCTTTTTAATAAGATTTATTTTGAATTTCTCTTCATCCGAAGGGTTGAATATTAATTCTGGCTTAGTCATTGATTCAGATGATTCAGCTTGATTTATACCGTCACATCGATCAAGCAATCGCTCAATCAAGGCTGAAGGTGTATCAAAACCAACGGCATTTGATTCTAATCGCGCATATAATTCATCGGATATTCGTATTACTGGACACATGAGATTTCCTACAACAATTGATGCATGGTTTCATTGTAACCATATTTGATTGTTTGTCAAATTTCCTATGATATATTAGATATAAGCAATTTCTCCTGACACGACCCTGTCAGTAGCCCTCAGTTATGATGATCGTCATAAATGCTAACGGAAGCTATATAAATGCCTGAACCATTAAAAAATCTTTACTCGAAAGAACTAATCCATACAATCGCAGATGAATTTAAAACCGAACACTCTCAATTCAATAAAAATAATTTTACTAAAGACGTATTATTTAAAAGTTGGGAAAATTTGGAACTTAAAGCAAGAATGCGTCACGTGGCAATAGTTATTGGTCAACATTTACCCTCTAATTACGCAAGTGCTATTGAAATACTATTACCCGTTGCAAAAAAATTCTCAGGACTTGAGCATATGTGTTTTCCAGAATTCGTTGAGGAATTTGGATTAGAGAATTTTGATCTTTCTATGAAAGCATTAGAAGATTTAACCTCCGGCTCTAGTTCAGAGTTTGCTATACGGCCGTTTATTATTCGTGAGCCTGATAGAACAATGAAACAAATGGAAAAATGGTCAAATTCTAACTGTGAACATGTTAGACGATTATCGAGTGAAGGTTGTCGCCCGAGATTACCTTGGGCAATGGCATTACCTGATTATAAAAAAGACCCTACTCCTATTTTAGGAATTATTGAAAAACTAGTTGGTGATGAAAGTTTATATGTTCGCCGAAGTGTGGCAAATAACCTCAATGATATATCGAAAGATAATCCTCATTTGGTGTTAGAAATAGCTGAAAGGTTTTTAGGCAAATCAGATAATATTGACTGGACGATTAAGCACGCTTGTCGCGGATTATTAAAACAAGGCAATAAAGAAATTCTTTCACTCTTTGGCTATTCTGATGCTAAACATATTGTCATTAGTGACTTCATTGTCGATAAGGAAGTTGCATTAGGTGATAAATTTAATTTTGAGTTTGATATCCATTCAGATACTGAATCATTAGGTAAACTTCGATTAGAGTTTGTGATTGATTTTATGAAAAGCAATGGAAAAATGGCAGGTAAAATTTTCAAAATATCTGAAGGTAATTATTCAGAATCAACTCGCCAGATTAATAAACACTTTTCTTTCAAACAAATTAGTACAAGAAAGTATTATTTAGGAAAACACGCCATTTCTATTGTTGTTAATGGAGATAAAATAGCAACTCAAGAATTTGAACTAATTGACTAATCCTTAAATGAAAATACTCAAATCAAGTCTTAGACACCCAACAAAGGTAACCCTTTAACTTTATGATAATTTAAAGCTAACGCAATACAGTGTTTTAATTCTTTAACGGGGAGTTGGTCGTCCAGCTCAAAGATAATCGCTCTATTCCCACTAAAAACAAACTCATCAGGATAAAGCTCTTTGAAAGTGTCAACTAATTTAGTTTTACAATTAAAATAAATCGCATATTGACTTGGCGACTTTTTAATCCGATCAATTCTTATCGTACTACCGGTAGGACTAATATAACTTGCCTGACCCCATTTTATAGTTTCATCTATTTTTCCTAAATCATAATTATCCTTCGCCGTGTTTAGAATCAGTTGACGAAGAAACAATAATTTCTCTTTGACATTATCTGGATATGAATCAAACAGCTTCAACATAAATCGCTTCATTTTTATCACGCAAATTATAGTTCGATGTCATAACTTCCCCATAAGCACCTGCACTACGAATAGCAATTAAATCACCCCGTTTAGTCTCTGGCAATTTAACTGCCTTACCAAAACAATCCGTTGACTCGCAGATAGGTCCAACAACATCATATTCTTTCTCGGCATCTTGACTGGTTAAATTATCGATCTGATGATAGCTTTGATATAACGCTGGACGCATAAGCTCAGTCATTCCTGCATCTATAATAGCGAAGTTAGTATTTAAGCCATTTTTAATATAAACCACTCGGCTAATCAAATTTCCACATTGAGCAACTAACGAACGCCCTAATTCAAAATGAATTTTTTGTCCGCTTTTTCGTTCTAAAAATTGATCAAATATTTGAAAATAGGTGCCAAAATCAGGAATTGATTCTTCATCTGGACGAAGGTAATCGATTCCTAACCCGCCTCCTAGATTCAAATGAACAATATTTACGCCATGCTCATGAAACCAGTTCTGGATTTCATTCACTCGTAAACACAGCCCTTTAAAAACATTCATATCAGTAATTTGCGAACCTATATGAAAATGAAGCCCTGTTAAATTAATATTGCTTAAAGATTTAAGGCGTTCAATCACTAAAGGAATATCAACTTGGTTAATACCAAACTTGTTTTCATCTAATCCAGTCGTAATATACCGATGTGTTTTTGCATCCACATTAGGATTAATTCTAAGTGAAATTTCAGCTACTTGACCTTTTTGACTGGCTAGCTCATTAAGGACTTCTATTTCTTGTAATGATTCACAATTAAACGCTTTAATTCCAATATCCAACGCTGCATTAATTTCTTTATCGGTTTTACCAACCCCTGCAAATAAAATATTTTTTGGATCAAAACCGATCTTATATGCTAATTTAACTTCGTTACCACTGACACAATCTGCGCCAAAACCCGCATCCTTCATTTCATTTAATATCGGGTGATTACTATTGGCCTTAACCGCATAATGAATATCAAAATCATATTGTTCGGATAATTCTTTAACTTTTGATATTGTATTTCTTAGTAACTTTAAATCGTAATAATAAAAAGGAGTGTCTAAACTTTTGAACTGATTCAAAATATTTGAGTTAAACATCAAATAACTCCCTGTGAAGTGATTTTAAAGCCTTCATTTTTAGTTCTTCGGAAATTAATAGCGTAATATTATGAGCACTTCCACCAAATGAAATCATTCTTAACGGAATATCTTTTAATGCGCCGACAATACTAGTGACAACACCTGTATTTTCAACAAGCCCTTCTCCAACCACGCAAATAATCGCTAAATTAGAATCAACTTCAACATGACCAAATTCGTTTAATGTTTCAATGATTTGTTGTAAATTACTCACATCATCGATAGTCACTGAAACAGCTACCTCTGAGGTGGTAATCACATCAATGGATGTTTGGTAAAGTTCAAAAACCTCAAAAATTCGACGCAAGAAACCAGGGGCTTGTAGCATTTCACTCGAACGGATCTTAATAGCAGTTATTCCATTCTTAGCTGCCACTGCTTTAACTCTTCGTCCTGAACTTTCCGAAGTAATCAGAGTTCCAGCGGCTTCAGGTACTAAGGTATTTAACAATTTAACCGGAATATTTTTCCTTCTGGCAGGTTTAACACTACTAGGATGCAAGATTTTCGCTCCAAAGTAGGCGAGCTCCGCAGCCTCATCAAATGACAATTTTTTAATTGGCTTAGTATTTTGAATAAATCTGGGATCGTTATTATGCATCCCATCAATATCAGTCCAGATTTGTAATTCTTCAGAATCTATTGCTGCCGCAAAAAGCGAAGCAGAATAATCACTCCCTCCTCGCTTTAAATTAGATAACTCACCAAATGCATTTCGGCAAATAAAACCTTGAGCGATATAGACTTGATATTCTGGGTTTGAATCTAAAATATTATTCAATTTATCTTTAAGAAAATCTTCATCAGGAACAGCATCTTGATTTAAGCGCAAAAAATCCAAAGATGATAAAAGATATCCCGACTGTTTCAACTCAGTTAACAAAAGGCAAAATAATTCGGTAGAAATGATTTCGCCTTTTGCCAGAACATGAAACTCAGTAGCCAAGGTCGTTGTTTCAACCGAAAGGTCAATTATTTCTTGGAAATGTATCTCTACAAATTTGCGTGCTTTGATTCGATTTTCTTCAAGTTGATAAAGTTCGCTAATATAGTTATGGTAATAGGTTCGCAGTTGCTGGATAGGCTTTAAAACCTTGTCCGCATTTCCTGTTTTCAACACTTCAGAAATATTAACCAAACTATCGGTTATTCCAGAAACTGCTGAAAGTACAACAAGAACTGGCGAGTTTTTAAGGGCAATGTTAGCCACGGATTTCATCCGTTCAGCACTTCCAAGCGATGTTCCACCAAACTTTAAAACTTTCATATCAATCTCTAATCAATAGCTCTGCAATTTGAACCGCATTTAAAGCCGCTCCTTTCCATAACTGATCGGCAACACACCAAAAAGCTAACCCGTTATCACAAGAAATATCTTCTCTAATTCTACCAACATAAGTTTCCATTTGTTCACTCGCGTCTATTGGCGTCGGATATCCACCATTAGCTCGGTCATCAATAACCTTGATATCTTGCGCTTGTTCGAAAATTTCTCTCGCTTTTTGTTCACCAATATATTCTTCTGTTTCAATATTAATTGCTTCGGAATGCGCTCGAATTACTGGAACGCGAACACAATTAGCACTAATTCTGATTTGATCATCGTCCATTATTTTCCACGTTTCATCGACCATTTTCATTTCTTCTTTGGTGTAACCATTTTCTTGAAACACGTCGATATGCGGAATAACATTAAAAGCGATTTGTTTAGTAAATTGTTCAACCAACGTAGGTTTACCGGATAATACATCCAAAAGTTGTTGATTCAGTTCATTGATTGCATCTTGACCAGCTCCTGAAACGGCTTGGTAAGTTGAAACCACTATTCGCCTAATTCTTGAAACTTGGTGAATTGGATTTAGCGCAACTACCATTTGAATAGTGGAACAGTTTGGATTGGCAATGATTCCTTCATGCTTAAATGCCGCTTTCGGATTTACTTCAGGCACAACTAACGGAACCTTATCATCTAATCTGAAGGCACTGCTATTATCAATAACAACCGCCCCTTTTTCTGCTGCAATTGGAGCAAATTCTTTTGCATGATCGCCACTGGTGGCAAAAAAAATAAAATCTTGCCCCTCAAATTTCTCTACTGAGAATTCTTCTATAACTAATTCACCAAATTTTGTCGATACAGATTTACCGGCTGAACGTTTAGAAGCTAATAAGGTTAAGTGCTTAACGGGGAATTGGCGTAATTGCAAAATACGTATGAGTTCTTGTCCAACGGCACCGGATGCACCAACGATGGCTATCTTATAATCCACTTTATATACCTTTATTCTAGTTAACTAAATATTTAGTATGTCTTTCGTCTCCATTTTCAGAGAATACCCTAATAACACGAATAATGAAGAATAATTTTTTGTTATTTATGAGCAGACACATTTGTATATAACCAATTGATATAAAGCTTTAACTTGACCTTGAAAAATATAGCGTGTTATAAATGAGGCAACTGAACAATATAAGAAAAAGTAACTACCCAAAACAATGAATATTTTCACTAACACAATTCAGAATACGATTAATATGATGAGCTATCATATGCTCGCGCTCGTCTGTGCTTGGTGTTTCCCTATGTTTAAACAAGTACGCATTTCGATTAAACATGGTAAACGGGTGGTGACCTAGCGAATTAGCGTAAAAAGAAAAAATTCCTAAAAACCACCCAGCCAAAAGCTCGGTGGTTTTTTTTTACTTAAATTTTGACTTTAATTTTTTATCAACAGCAAGAGGAAATAAAAATGAAACTGCAACAACTGAGATTTATATTAGCCATCGCTGATAACGGCCTAAACATCACTCAAGCTTCTGAGCGTTTATATACATCTCAACCAGGCGTTAGCAAGCAGCTACGTTTATTAGAAGAAGAACTAGGAATTCGGATTTTCGAAAGAAACGGTAAAAACCTTTCTGGTATTACTCAACAAGGTCAAGAAGTTCTTAATCGAGCAAATGCTATCATGCAGGAAATCAATAATATTAAACAATTTTCGAATGAACAAAATCCAATGAGACGTCCTATTCCGCTTCAACCATCGCTTGCAGCCGCTTAGAGTAATTTATGGGAAGCATTATTGAACGAGCTTGAGCCTGTTTTTATCCAGCAGGCCAAGTTTATATTGCTGATATTCTATTTGTTTTAAAAAGAATAGTTCTCCCTTTGTTTCTGGGCGGCCAAGTAAAAAATAGTTTTTGATCTTTTTATTGATTCGAAAACGTTCACTAATTGGATTGATAACCGATGTCTCTGAACAAGAATGAACTAGAAGCCAAGGCGCTGTTGGTACATTAAAATGCCCTCTTGCTCTAGGAATTGCACCTAATCGGGTAGCAATTTTCTTCCAATGGATTCCATGCCCTGATTCTGAATAAATCTCATAAGCTATCGCATGTGCAAATTCATGCAAAATTGTATCTTTTATCACATCAATAGAGTTGTTAGATATATGATGTTTACTCAGAGAAATTTCTTTAGTCGAAACTCTACAAACCCCAGCTCTTCTTTTTGCATTATCAAAAGAAACTTGCCACTTTGCCAAAAAAGGGTATTGTTCGGTTAACTCTCGCTTTATATTATCAATTAATTCTTCAATTTCTTTCATCAATCAAAATATCCTAACACCAAATTATCTGAAAACTCATCGAGAAAATTATCGCTCGACTTAATTAATTGAAATTTCTCAGTTCGCGAAAGTTTCTTAATAGCTGATTCTTGTTTACTAGCCAAGGAGCGATTATCAAATTGGTTTAGATACATTAAATTAGTTGGCTTTCGCCCTCTGAAGAATTTTGCCCCTTTATAAACCTTGTTTGGCTCAGCTCCTAGATGCTCTTTCCACCGTCTACCTATATCAGTCGTTATACCGGTATATAATCGGCTATCCGAGGATTCAATAATATATACATACCAAGGCTTAGCCAACGACATCACCTTTCCTAGTAAACAATTTTAAAAACCTCTCAATATCGACAAATCCGAACCAATTAATCACGATATTATATATCATACAACTAACCAATTATCATATAATAAGATTTTAATCTTTTAGAGTTATAAACAATGAACCAACAATTTCCAGATATAAAAATAGATGCAACATCACTCGTTAAGGAAGATGTATATTCTGATCAAAAAGTAGGCAGCGTTAGAGTTCTTACTCCTGTCTTACTCAGTGGAGAAACAGATACCAGTAGAAAAATTACCTACTTTGGTCAAACTCAAGTAATGACACCCGGCGGAGCTCTGCCACTTAATTTCGAACTAGAGGCCGATAGCCTTGAAGCAGCCTTTGAAAAATTTGGAGATGCAGCAAAAGAGTCTATGGAACAAACAATGAAAGAAATCCAAGAATATCAACGTGAACAGGCATCTAAAATAGTCGTTCCAGGGCAAGCTTCTGGTTCACAGATACAAATGCCATAAATTTTAACTTGTTTATAAGTAACTAAAGCCTGCATGCTCGATTAATATTGACCCAAGATAAGTTTACATTAGTTCAATTTTACTTAACTAGAAGTAGCTAAATTGATCTAAATCAAGTAAATTGGATTAGTTTTTAGTTTAAAATGCGCGCGTTCGTTAAAACAATAGCTTATTCTTTATCCAATCAATAATAAATAAATGGGAAATCGTATGTCTGAAACTCAAGCTTTGACCTATAACTACAAGGTCGTTAAGCAGTTCTCAATAATGACCGTAGTCTGGGGAATTGTTGGAATGCTGGTTGGCGTCATAATAGCAGCTCAACTATTCTTTCCAGATTTGACCTATGGAATAGAGTACTTTACCTATGGTCGACTACGCCCTCTCCATACCAATGCGGTTATCTTTGCATTTGGTGGTAGTGCCTTAATTGGAACCTCTTTGTATATTGTACAAAGAACATGTCAAGCTCCCTTAATAAGTAACGCTTTAGCAGCTTTCGTTTTTTGGGGGTGGCAGTTAGTTATTGTTCTAGCGGCAGTGACATTGCCTCTAGGTATTACTGGCGGCAAAGAATATGCGGAGCTTGAATGGCCAATCGATATTCTGATCGCTGTTGTTTGGGTTGCTTACGCAATACTTTTCTTTGGTACAGTCCTCAAGCGGAAAACCGCGCATATATATGTAGCAAACTGGTTTTTAGGTGCATTTATTATCACTGTTGCTGTATTACACATTGTTAACAGCGCAGCCATTCCTGTTTCACTGACTAAATCCTACTCTGCTTACGGTGGGGCTATCGATGCAATGGTTCAGTGGTGGTATGGTCATAATGCAGTTGGATTTTTCTTAACCGCTGGTTTCTTAGGTATGATGTATTACTTTGTTCCTAAACAAGCCGAACGTCCTGTTTATTCTTATCGATTGTCCATCGTTCATTTCTGGGCTTTAATCGCGACTTACATGTGGGCTGGCCCTCATCATTTACACTACACAGCGCTACCTGACTGGGTTCAATCTCTAGGTATGGTTTTTTCTTTAATACTATTAGCGCCTTCTTGGGGTGGTATGATTAACGGTATCATGACCTTATCAGGTGCTTGGCATAAGCTTCGAACTGATCCTATTCTAAAATTCTTAATCGTTTCACTTTCTTTCTATGGTATGTCTACCTTTGAAGGGCCAATGATGTCGATTAAAACCGTCAATGCACTCTCTCACTACACTGATTGGACTGTTGGTCATGTGCATTCGGGCGCATTAGGTTGGGTTGCTTTTGTTACCATCGGTTCTATGTACTATCTTATTCCAAAGCTTTACGGCAAAAAAGATATGTTCAGCACAGACCTAATTAACACCCATTTTTGGGTTTCTACGATAGGTGTAGTTCTATATATTGCTGCCATGTGGATAGCTGGTGTTATGCAAGGGTTAATGTGGAGAGCAATTAATGATGATGGAACTCTGACTTATAGCTTTGTTGAATCTGTTAGTACTACTTACCCTTATTACGCAATTCGATTAGTTGGCGGCATATTATTCCTTTCTGGTATGTTTATCATGGCTTATAACGTAATTAAAACTGTTCAGGCTGGTCCTGATACAACAGATAACAACTAAGAGGACGATACAATGCAACATGAAAAAGTAGAAAAAAATATCGGCCTTATGGGCTTGCTAATAGTAATTGTCATTAGTTTCGGTGGTTTAGCTGAGATAGTACCTTTGTTCTTTCTCGATGATACAACCAAACCCCTTAAAGGAATGAAACCTCACGCAGCTTTAGAACTTGAAGGTAGAGATATCTATATTCGAGAAGGTTGTAACACTTGTCATTCACAAATGATACGTCCTTTCCGTTCTGAAACCGAACGATATGGGCATTATTCGGTCGCTGGTGAGCATGTATGGGAGCATCCTTTTTTATGGGGCTCTAAGCGAACAGGTCCGGATCTAGCTCGTGTTGGTGGTCGCTATAGCGATGAGTGGCATAGAGTTCATCTTCTTAACCCTCGAGACGTTGTTCCAGAATCCAATATGCCTGCGTTTACATGGCTTGAACACGCTATGATAGACGGTGATATGACGGGTAAAAAAATGGAAGCTCTTAGAATGGTTGGAGTTCCTTACACAGATGAAGATATTGCCGGTGCTAAGACGGTGGTTGAAGGTAAGACGGAACTTGATGCAACAGTTGCTTATCTTCAATCTCTTGGCTTAATTTTAAAAGATAAGCGATAAGGAGCCTATTATGGATATGGATTTTATAAGAAGTTTCGAGACGCTTGCCCTGCTTATTCTTTTTTTGGTATTAGTTTATATCGTTTATATAAAGACTGACAAAAAGGCATTCGATGAAGCAGCTAATCTCCCTTTTAACGGAGATGAGACATCCGATAAAATAGAAAACAATCAAAAGAAAGGTGCATAGCATGAGTGAATTTTGGAGCTGGTGGGTAATATTAATTACTGTCGTTAACGTTTTTGGTTGCTGGGGATTACTACTTTGGACTCGAAAAATAAAAGGTGATGGTGAAGAAGGTGAAACCACAGGACATGTTTATGATGGGATAGAAGAATATAACAACCCTCTACCTAAATGGTGGCTAAACATGTTTAATATTTGTTTGGTTTTTTCGGTAGGTTATTTAATTCTTTATCCTGGACTTGGAAACTTTGCTGGTGTGCTTGGTTGGACTCAAACCGGACAACACGCAGAAGAAGTTGCTGTAGCTAAAAAAACCTATGAACCACTTTTCGCTAAATATGCCGCAATTCCGATTGCCGAACTTAGCAAAGTTAAGCAAGCTACAGAGATGGGTAAACGAATTTTTGTAAATACCTGCTTTGGTTGTCACGGTTCTGACGCAAGAGGAAATCCAGGCTACCCCGATCTAACCGATAAAGACTCGTTATATGGTGGAACAGCCGCGAGTATTGAACATAGTATTGTTTATGGTAGAACAGGTATTATGCCCGGTTTTGCAGCATCCTTTAATGCTGATCAAATCGATAGTTTAGTCCAGTACGTTGGTAAGCTATCTGGTAATTCTGTTGATAACGCAAAAGCGGATGCAGGTAAACTTTTATTTGATCAGCAATGTTTTGTATGTCATGCCTCTGATGGCAAGGGCAATATTGCTATGGGTGCGCCAAACCTAACTGATGATGTTTGGTTATACGGTGGCTCTTGGTCCAATATCGCTCAATCAATAAAAGAAGGACGTAAAGGTGAAATGCCAGCTCACGGAGATTTACTTGGTAAAGAAAAATCTCATTTAGTTGCTGCCTACGTTTATAGCCTTTCAAATAAGTAACTAATATTATTGAGTAACCTACCGGTTTAGGTTTTAAATTCATACGGATCTGATATCCTTGCGGCTGCTACTTAAGCGGCCGCTTGTTTAGATGAAACGCAGCTTTTTGACCACCACAATTAAGTTTATCTCGACCGAGGTATTGCTATGTCTTCAAATGATTCAAAAAATGAAACCTACCGAGATTTATATGTTTCCCCTGATAAAATATATCCTCGTCAAGTTTATGGATTGTTCTCAAAACTAAGAATTTTAACTGTTTTCCTTTTACTAGGATGTTATTACATAACACCTTGGTTAACTTGGAACGGTGAACAAGCCGTCTTATTTGATTTACCAGCCAGACAATTCAGATACTTCGCCGTTACTTTTTGGCCTCAAGACTTTATCTATCTCACTCTGATCTTAATTATCGCGGCAGTTGGTTTATTTTTATTTACAACGGTTGGCGGTCGACTATGGTGTGGATTTGCCTGCCCTCAAACAGTTTGGACAGAAACCTTTTTATGGATTGAAGAGTTTGTCGAAGGTAACAGAAACAAACGAATGAAATTAGATAAAAGCCCATGGAATTTAAATAAAATAACACGTAAATCAACCAAACACTTTCTATGGGTCACCTTTGCACTATTTACTGGATATACTTTTGTTGGGTATTTTTCACCAATTAAAGGTTTAGGTACTGGAATTCTCGAATTAACACTTGGTCCATGGGAATGGTTCTGGATTTTGTTTTACTCACTTGCTACCTATGGCAATGCCGGTTGGTTAAGAGAACAAGTCTGCCTTCACATGTGTCCTTATGCAAGATTTCAGAGCTCTATGTTTGATAAAGATACTTTGATCATTTCTTACGATAACAAAAGAGGTGAAAACCGAGGAAGACGGAAAAAAAATTCCGATTATAAATTAAAAGGTCTAGGCGACTGTATTGATTGTAATCAATGTGTACACGTTTGCCCTACTGGCATTGATATTCGTGAAGGATTGCAATATGAATGTATTGCTTGTGCCGCCTGTATTGATGTTTGTGACAACGTCATGGAGAAAATGGGATACGATAAAGGTTTAATAAAGTACACCACAGAAATTGAAGAAGAATCTAACGGTAAAGAAAAAACTCATTTATTGCGTCCTAGAACAATCTATTACACCAGTATATTTGCCATTGTCATAACTGCATTTTTCTACTTTATTTCTCACCGTATTCCAATTGATATTAATGTTATTCGAGATAGAAATAATCTTTACACTGAAACATTTACTGGTGACATTCAGAATACATATACCTTAAAAATTCTAAATATGTCGCAGCAATCCAAAACCTACAATTTATCAGTTTCAGGTTATGAAAATATGGTTTTAGAAGGTGAAAAAACTTTTGAAATCGCTAGCGGTGACGTGCTAACACTCCCCGTTAGAATAAAAATTTCCGCAGACCAATTAGATAAGCGTTCTAACGAAATTAGCTTTATAATAGAAACTACTGGAAAAGAAGTCTTTACCAACTCCGCCCCTGCCAAATTTTTAGGACCAAAGAAATAATGACTAATATAAATAACGATCTTGACACCCAACCTTGGTATAAACAAGGATGGCCATGGGCTTTAATCGCTATCCCTTTATTAACAGTTATTGCTGGGGTCATTACCTTTATTATTGCGGCAAATACTTCAGATAGCTTGGTAACGGACGATTATTATAAAGAAGGTAAAGCAATTAACTCTAATATTGAGAAACTTATTCATGCTAAAGATCTTGGTGTTATCGCAAACATTTCTTTCGAACAACAAGCGAATTTATTATCTTTATCTTTGACCAGCAATACTAGCCTGCCAAAAACACTCGAACTTTTTTTATCTCACCCTACTCAAAAGACCAAAGATATCTCTATTGTTCTTTCTAATCTGACTGGCGGCGATTATGTTGCAAACTTAGAAGATTTAGAAGCTGCGTTCTGGCATATTACCGTCGAAGACGAAAACAAAACTTGGGAATTAAAAGGTCGCTGGCTTTATCCCGACAGAAAAAACATTCTTCTCGATAATAGTGCCTATTAAGAAGAAGCTACTTATTAATGTTGAACACTGACTGTTTCCATTGTGGTCTTGAGATTCCCAAAGACACAAATTACACCTGTCAGATATTACAACAGCCGTGCAGTTTTTGTTGCGCCGGCTGTTTGGCTATTGCTGAAACATTAATAGCTAATAACTTAACTGACTTTTATCGATTCAGAGAAAATCCAAGTAGTAAACCGGAAGATCTAATCCCACAAGAAGTATTAGAAATAGAAGCACTTGATACACCATCAATATTAGATGAAATCAGTAGCCAATCTGATAACCTTAGAAGTATCGAACTCGGTATCGAGGGCATCACTTGTGCAGCTTGTGGTTGGCTTATTGAAAAACAATTATCCCTGATGCCTCAAGTGATAAAAATCTCTGTCAATGTTTCCACTCAAAGAGCACAATTAGTTTGGCTAGCAGATTATCCATTAAGTGACCTATTAAAATCTTTCAATAAATTAGGCTATAGAGCTTACCCCTTTAGCGAAGATGCCAGAGAAGATTCCTATAACAAAATCAATCAAAATTATATAAAACGACTATTAGTTGCGGCACTAGGAATGATGCAAGTCATGACTTATGCGCTTGCAATTTACATAGGTGAGTTTAAAGATTTAGCACCCGAACATCAGACATTTTTTCATTGGATTAGCGGACTAGTTGCAACACCGGTTGTTTTCTATTCAGCCAAGCCATTCTTCCAAAGTGCTTATAGAAACTTAAAAGTAAAACAACTTGGGATGAACTTGCCAGTCAGCATTGCGATATTAGTGGCTTATTTTTCTAGTGTCTATTCATTGATTTTTGGCGGTAATGTTTATTACTTTGATTCAGTCGTGATGTTTACTTTTTTTCTTTTAATTGGCCGTTTTCTCGAACATCGCGCTCGTTTTCAAGCGCTATTAAAACAACAAAACTTCCAACAACTATTACCCTTATCCGTCTCTAAAAGAAATGCCGACAACAGTCTCACAACTATAGGAGTTTCTAAAGTTAAACCCGGAGACATTTTAGTTATCAATTCAGGAAGTATTATCCCTGTTGACGGAAAACTTTTAGAGAATCCAGCCGAACTCAATGAAGCCATTCTTACAGGCGAATTTATGCCCGTTGCCAAACAGGTTGGCGATCGCCTAACAAGCGGCTCAACTAATAATTCTTCTAGTTTAGTCATGCAAGTTTCTAACGACATTAAAAACAGTCATATTCAAAAACTTATTTCTCTTCAGCAAGATGCTGAACAAATGAAACCTGACTCAGTATCTCTCGCTGACAGAATTGCTCACTGGTATGTTTTTGGGTTGTTAATTTTAGTTCTATTGGCAGTCAGTTATTGGTGGCAAATAGACCCAGAAATGGCCTTCCCTATCGCGCTTTCTGTATTAGTTGTTAGTTGCCCTTGCGCATTATCTTTAGCAACACCAGCGGCGATAGCAGCAGCTACATCTCAACTATCTGATCTAGGTTTAATGATTAGAAATAAAACGGCTTTATCGCGCTTTGCCACTATTGACCATATCTATTTTGATAAAACAGGAACTCTAACGACTGGTTCGATGCAACTCACTGAAATCAATTCTCACAGTGATTTAAATAGTGATCTTTGTTTTGACATTGCTAGCCAACTTGAAAATATTTCTAATCATCCAGTGGCCAAAGCATTTGCTTCCGATTCAACCAAGAAAATGAAAGTAGAACAATTACGAGAAACCGTTGGTAAAGGTGTTTCTGGAATAATTTGTGACCAGTTTTATAAATTAGGAAATAAAGAATTTGTCTTTGATGACCAACAGTCGAAGATTGAAAACTGTGATATTGATGTTAAGGCGAATGATTGTTTTGAAACCAAATTATTTTTAGTTTCAGATAAACAACACATCGCTACTTTTATTTTGCAAGATAAACTAAAAAACACTGCTAATCATTGCGTCAATGAATTAAATCAAGATCACTACCCCGTGACTCTTTTAAGTGGTGATTCGGAAATGTCCGTAGCCAACACTGCGAAACAACTTAATATTAGTCACCATATTGCCAGCACCACCCCTGAAGGAAAATTAGCAATCATCAATCAATCACAAAAAAATGGTGAACATAGTTTAATGGTCGGTGATGGGTTTAATGATGTCGGAGCGCTGGCGGCTGCCAATGTCAGCATTACTATGGCTAATGCAACTAATCTATCAAAAACAGCCAGCGATGCCGTATTGGTGTCGAGTGATCTAAGTGTTATTCCTAAAGCACTTTCTATTGCAAAGAAGGTCAACCGAATTATCAAACAAAATTTATTCTGGGCTGTATTTTACAATGTTACTGCAATACCTTTTGCAATGATGGGACTAGTACCCGCCTGGTTAGCTGCTATAGGTATGAGTTTAAGTTCTTTGGTGGTTGTTCTGAATGCTCTACGACTTAGAAAATAATTATAGTTTTTTCTAATCATTAGTCCTTATATCGATCTCAAACTTATTTATCCAAAGCGGAAAAACATCAAATGTTTTTTTCTTTTTTCGGCTCGTTCTATCTAAATTTTTTAACGCCTTCTGACAAGATTGAATCAATAAATCATCTACACTTTTATCGACCCAAATACCACCGGCCTTTATCTCAGCAGTTTGCGAGACTATCTTTAATTCATTCATAGAAGCCCATTTCTTAGCTAGTGGTGTTGCAATAACCGCGGCAAAAACATCTTTATGCATCAATAAAGAAACCGCACCGACATTACTTTGAGTAAAGGTTATTCTATCTTTATGAAATCTCGCTCCTTGACTATTCAATAGTGTTTTTGGCTGTTTATATCCTAACTTAGATTTTTCTGACAGAAATGCTATATGAACATTATTCAAACTTTTTAAATCATCAATACCGGTCGAGTTTCTAACTAAAATACTTGCAGAAAGCGGTTGGTCATTTAATGTTTTGATTGATAATATTTTTCGATAGTTTGATGGTACTTTCTTTTCTAGAGGAGAAAATATAAAAGCATGCTCAAAACCTATATTTCCATTGTTACCGTAAACGACTGAATCAAGCTGACATTTATTCGTTTTTAAATAGTTTTGTAATCTTGATAGATGCCTTTCCGATACCATGCCGCCTTCCGTTGAATCAATCAACATAGAAATAGGCTTAGCACTAATAAATGTAGATACTAGCGAAATAAAAACTATAATTATTTTACCAAACAATTTTATATTCAATCCCTATTGCGAAATTATTAACATCACTTCGTCTGTATTGATTAACTCTATACTCAGCAATAGCATATAAATGGTCGACAATCTCATATCCAAATTGTACCTCACCAACCATAGGATTAGATGTAAGATCAGTCGATAGGTTTTGGTTAAATGTATGGTCAATAAAACCAGCCAAATAAATTCTATCCGAAATATATGGCATTTTAAGATTAAAGACATGCTCTAGTTGATATACATCAGCTGATTCATTATCAATTTGGAGTAAATGAAAATTGATAGAATAAGATAGGTTCAGCTTTTTAAATGCATTTCTTAGTTGTTGCGTATTATTCAGACGCCATCGAAAACCCAATCGATGTCGATCATTATCCTCACCTGAACGAAAGTTCATCTGCAAAGTAAGATCAATTGGAGAACCCTCTGCAATTTGCCAGCGGATATTCTGTTCAGTATAAAAATTATTTAGATCGCCTATTCCTCTTTGTCCCTGCTGTGAAGAAAAATTGGTTAAACTGAAATAGGAAAAACGATTTGGTAATGTTGAGAATAGGTTGACTGTCAGCCAGTTATCATTATCAACGTCAGATAAGTAGGGATAAATATTGAAATCAATAAAACCACTTCTAGAATTATTGTCAGCCAAACTGACTTTGGAAAGTGTCACTAATAGAACGAGTAAAATACCCGATAACGAAAACCTTCTTCTACTAAATTTAGAAACCATTTATTGCCCCTATTAAGCAGTAGCTATAATTAAGTATTGTCTAGATAGGGGGAATTAGTTGAATTTTTTTAGCTTTTTTTCAATGCATAAAATATAGGCGTTTAAGTCTTAGGCAAAGTAACTCCTGTCTGCCCTTGATATTTACCACCACGATCAGCATAAGAAGTATCACAGACTTCATCTGACTCAAAAAATAACATTTGAGCGACACCTTCATTAGCATAAATTTTAGCGGGTAACGGCGTAGTATTAGAAAATTCTAGCGTTACATGCCCTTCCCATTCTGGCTCAAGGGGTGTGACGTTAACGATAATTCCACATCTTGCGTAGGTTGACTTACCTAAACAGACTGTCAGGATATTTCTCGGAATACGGAAATACTCAACGGTTCTAGCAAGTGCAAAGGAATTTGGGGGAATAATGCAAACATCCGAAGTCATATTAACAAAGCTTTTCTCATCAAAATTCTTAGGATCAACAATCGTTGAATGAACGTTGGTGAAGACCTTAAACTCATTTGAACATCTAACATCATAGCCATAACTTGATGTACCGTAAGAAATAATCTTATTTCCGTTAGACTCTCTGACTTGACCCGCTTCAAAAGGCTCAATCATGCCCTCTTTCGCTTTTCTTCTCATCCATTTATCTGATTTAATGCTCATAACTAGCTACTACCTAAATTGAAATTCTAAAATCGCAAAAATTTTACCACAGAGGCGTAGAGAACACAGAGGAAAAAATGTGAAAACTGCCTTTAATTCTAAGCTCTTAGTAAACCAGTCTATAAAACAATCACTAAGCAGGCTTCCATGTAGCTATATCAATCGCTTGCGCACCTTTAGAAAAGTCTTTACCAAGCACGGTTAAATTGGCTGCTAGGTTTCTGGCTATCTGCCGATAGATTTGACTAATTTGGCTATCAGGATCTTGTGCAACGCTTGGTGTACCAGCATCCAGTAATTCTCTGATCGACATGGTTAGCGGTAATTGTCCTAATAATGGAATATCATAATCCTCAGATAAATTCTTTCCGCCACCTTCACCAAATATCGCCTCATTATGACCACATTGGCTACAGATATGAGTTGCCATATTTTCGATAACACCCATCACTGGAATTTTCACCTTTTCAAACATGGCGATGGCTTTTTTGGCATCGGCTAAAGCGAGATCTTGAGGTGTGGTTACAATCACCGCGGCAGTCACTGGTATCTTTTGCGCCATGGTTAATTGGATATCGCCCGTACCGGGCGGTAAATCAATAATTAAATAATCAAGTTCACCCCATTGGGTATCTCTTACAATCTGCTGAAGAGCCGAAGATGCCATTGGCCCACGCCAGACCATTGCTTGTTTTTCGTCCACCAAAAACCCAATCGACATAGTTTCAATATCATGGGCTTCTAACGGCAAAATGGTCTTTTTGTCATTCGATTGAGGTTTCTCATCAGCAATGCCAAGCATAATTGGAATACTCGGCCCGTAGATATCGGCATCTAACAAACCCACCTTTGCGCCTTCTTTTTGCAAAGCCAAAGCAAGATTGACACTGGTGGTCGACTTACCAACCCCGCCCTTTCCACTTGCTACAGCGATGATGTTTTTCACTTTGGCTATAGGAGAAACACCTGCTTTGGTTTCATAAGCCATTAAGTTTTGTTTTATTTCTATAGCGAACTTAGCTTCAGGCCAATGTTCGACTAACAAGTCATTTAACTCACTTTTTAAAGCCGGAATTTGTCCTTGATACGGAAATGGCAGCTGAATGGTAATTTCAACGGTTTCATCCTTTACTTTTGACTGCTTAATAAAATCGGCTAACTTGAGATTGCTCGGAAATTGGCTGAATTCAGTGGCGGCAATTAAATCGTTAAGTGCTTGTTGTTCTAACATGAGTTTGTTTCAGATAAAATAAATGTGAAGCAGATTATACCTCAATGTTTTATCAGAATACCTACCTATTTTGTGTGGCTTTGACTAGAATTTTGAATAACAATTTTGTGCTCATTGGTGATTTGATAATTCATGTTAGACTCAAGTGGTTAACAAACTAAAAATTGCTAGGCTCATACTCACTAACCTAATGGACAGACAATAAATGAAAACTAAACAGTCATTGCTCTCTCTAATCACGCTAAGCTTGCTTAGCTTACAAACCGCTGTTTTTGCCGAAGATGAAGGCGAAAAGCCAAGATTTGCGCCGGATAGCGAAATCCACCTTTTTGATTTAACTCTCAAGGGTGGAAGCTATCGTTTAACAAACGGGCGTAATATTTCCAATAATAAAGACTATGATAGCCAGCCCTATTTTACCCCAAACAGCAAAACCCTATTATTTACTTCGGCGCGAGATGGTAAACAAACCGATGTGTATGAATATGATCTAAAAAATAATCAGACAACTCAGCTAACCCATACTGAGCACAGCGAATTTTCGCCCAAGCCGGTTGGTGATACAGGCAATATCAGTTTTGTCAGTGAAGGGTTTAATCCTTATCAGTCGGTTTGGCAATTAGACAGGAAAACAAATAAACAAAGCTGGTTGTTCAATTCAAAAGAGCCTGTTGGTTATTATCATCTGAATGATCTCACTGGCGATGTGTTATTTTGGTCACGTTACGGTTGGAGCGTTCAATATCTTAATATCAGGCGCAATCAGAATCGTTTTGTGAGTGGTAATGCCATTCCTAGTACGCCGCAGCAAATACCCAACAGTAACCGATTTAGTTTTGTACATAGACAAACAAACGGGCAAGTTTGGATAAAAGCATTTGACCCAAAAGATTTTTCGATTACGCCAATTGCGCCTATTTTTGATTCAAATTATGAATATGGCTGGGCGCCTAATGGTGATATTTTGCGTTTTGATGGAAGTAAATTATCTGTTTGGCCTAAGGGGAATATAGGTTATCAATGGAAAAGTGGTCAGGATTTGAGTGAGATTTTGAAAGGCAAACTTGGTCGATTGGCTGTTAGTTCTAATGGGAAGTTTATTGCGGTTGTTGAAACTCTGAAGTAGGTTTTTAATTGAGATTCGCGGCGGGGACGCCGCTCCTACAAAAATCAATCCTATCTAGGTTCCGTCATCTTGACGCGAATTAACTCTTCCTAGGCTAATACTTGATTATTAAACCCAGTTTCATCTCTTATGCTAATCCGATTACCATCTGGATCGAATATACTAATAATCGAACCCCAGTCATTTTCAATTATCTCAGCATCTATTCCGTAGTCGCGTACTTTATCCAGAGCTTGATTGATGTCTGCTACATTAAAACGTAGCTTTGTTGGGCATTGTGAAACATCCTTTCCCGAAGGCACAGCGACACCCTCAGTTTCAATCATCAAATAGGAATCACCAAACTCTAAGCAAGTTAGCTTAAAACTACCATCAACTTTGGAAAACATTACGGGTAAATTAAATAAGTCTTTATAAAAAAACACACATTCGTCAAATTTTTCGACGTTTAAAATAATTCCGTGTTTTTCGATATTCATTGGTTGCCTCTAGAAAGAGCTTGTAGCAATCGAGTAATTTTTGCTATTAATGTATTCAAGTTGTTACGACCCTCTTGCTCCTCAAATTACTTCTATGCCTGCGAAATTATTGAAAGATCCTGTTGGTTCTTTATCACATTTAAGAGATGAAATTATTGGTGCTTTGGATTTTGCTATTATTGGCATTTGATGCCTAAACCTGCTACCAGTGAAGGAGACCCGCGGGATTTTTTTGTTAGCCATTATTTGAATCCTTTGATTTGTTTTCTATAAGTTTGTGACTATTCTTATAAGTTAAAGCATTCTCGATTGTGACCTTATATTTTTCTTTCATTTCATCAGCAATCTTTTTATGCAACGATTTCAGTTCAATATCTGTATCTGACACGGTTTTCTCAAAAGCTTGTTTTATAGGCTTAATTCCTGGAATACTGTTAAGTTGTTCCCAAACTAAATTATATGTAAAGTTTTTTATAAACTCCCATGATGCCATTGTAGAGAAATACGATGAAGATTTATTTTTCTCCAAGATTTCCATTAAATCTCTTAATGAATTTATTGCAGTAATGCTATCAATTTCTCCACTATTTACCATTTTTTCCAATGTTTCTATCAAGGAATCAAAAAGTACCTCCAAATCGCTTTCATCTCTATATTTTTGATATATTGAATCAAAGTCATAGTGGTGTGCGCCTTTTTGGTTTGAGAAGTCCCATTTATAATTCAACGCAGGTTGATATATTTTCATTAATTTCTGCAGCAAAATCCAGCTACTACCAGATACTACCAGATACTATAGAATTTGGAACTTTGTGCTTAGATATAAATTCATTTGTGCAAGTGATAACCTCATTTAACCAATTTGGCCTATCTGATATTGCCAGGACATTAGCCAAATCCATAGCTGAATCATAAAGCTGCGTACCTTCTTCAAGCTTAGCCACATGATTGTTTTCACTCAATGTTTTTAGCAGAGAAGAAAGACGTGTCTTTATACCATTATATTTTTCATTAACGAGATTTAGCAACAACGTGGCACTTACATTTTGATCCATAGTGTCTTGATACCCTCTTTTATAAGTGGCTTACAGTTATTTAACGCAGCAAACGCTACGAATTATAACCAAATGGTGTTCCACACACTAATTCATTATTAAATCAACACGTTACAGGCAGTAGCGACAGATCTCAAGCGTTATTAGCCAGTTCCAACAATTTTCGTTCACAAGTCACTGCGATTTATTTAATAGAGCTAGGTAGGTTATCAATGAACAATAACAAGTCAGCCTAAAGGCCGACCTACCAAGTCTAAATTTAACATCTGCTAACCTCCCCTATTCCCCTTTATTTGATATACGATTTATTAATGATAAAAGCCTAAAAAATCGGTATAGTTGCGGCTAGATAAAATTCCTAAAAAATAGAAGATTAACGAATAATAATGTCAAACGATTTAATCGCCAAAAATGGCAACCGACGCATACTAATCACTAGCGCGCTACCTTACGCCAATGGCCCTATTCATATTGGTCATATGCTGGAATATGTACAAACAGACATCTGGTCTCGCTTTCAAAAGCTGGTCGGAAACGAGTGTTACTACGTATGTGCTGATGATACTCACGGCACACCGATTATGTTGAGTGCTCAAAAGCAAGGAATTACCCCTGAAGAGCTGATTGAAAAAAGCTATATCGACCACAAAAGAGACTTTGATAATTTCCTTGTTGAGTTTGATAACTTCCATTCTACTCACAGTGAAGAAAACAAATTCTATACCGAAACGATTTATAACGCCTTGTTAGAAAAAGGTCATATCGCCCGTAGAACCATTAATCAGTTATTTGATCCTGAAAAAGAAATGTTCCTACCGGATCGTTTTGTGAAAGGCGAATGCCCAAAATGTGGTTCGCCCGATCAATATGGCGATAACTGCGATGTTTGCAGCGCAACCTATAGTCCCGTAGAGCTTAAAAATCCAAAATCTGCGGTATCTGGCGCAACACCGGTATTAAAAGACTCAGAACATTTCTTCGTGAAACTACAAGATTTTGAGGAAATGCTTAAAACTTGGTTAAAGACCGGCGTTAGTACGCAGATGTCTAACAAGTTACATGAATGGTTGGACGTTGGTTTACAAGAGTGGGATATCTCACGAGATGCGCCCTATTTTGGTTATCAAATACCTAATGAGCCAAATAAGTTCTTTTACGTATGGCTAGATGCGCCTATTGGCTACATGGCAAGCTTTAAAAACTTGTGTGATAAGACCGATGATTTAAATTTTGACGACTTTTGGAACGAAGGTAGCGATACCGAGCTTTATCACTTTATTGGTAAAGATATTATTAACTTTCATTGTCTATTCTGGCCAGCTTGTTTAAGTGCTGCGGATTATCGAACGCCTACTCAAGTATTTGCTCATGGATTCCTAACGGTAAACGGTACTAAAATGTCTAAATCAAAAGGGACATTTGTCAAAGCGGCTACCTACTTAGAACATCTTGATGCTGAATATTTACGTTATTATTTTGCCGCCAAGCTATCCAGTAAAATTGATGACTTTGATCTTAATTTAGAAGACTTTGTTCAACGAGTTAATTCTGATCTGGTTAATAAATACGTCAACATTGCAAGCCGTTGCGCCAAGCTGGTTCAAAAATCTGGTGGTGTTTTACACGCAGAAATAGATGAACCATCCTTGCTTAAAGAGTTTCAAACAACGGGCGATGATATTTTAAAACTTTATGAAGAGAGAGAATTTGGTAAAGCCAGCAAACTAATTATGTCGCTTGCGGATAAAGCCAATACCTATATCGATGAAAAAGCCCCATGGACACTTGCCAAAAATGAAGACACCGCTGATGAAGCGCTTAAAGTTTGCTCGATGGGAATCAATCTATTTAGAATTCTGAGTGTTTATTTAAAACCAGTATTACCAAAATTAGTTGGCAATGTAGAATTATTTTTAAATACTTCTCCTTTAACTTGGGCTGATATTAATACTCCGCTGACATCTCACCAACTAAATACATTCTCTCCTTTGATGAAACGGATTGATATTAAACAAGTCGAAGCCATGATTGCATCTTCGGTTGATTCAGCAGCATCTGAAAAGAAAAAATCTAAGAAAAATGCAGATAAAAAATCAATTAAAAAGAATTCTGATGAACTTGAAGCAATTAAACCAGAAATTCAATTTGAGGACTTTGATAAAATTGATTTGAGAATTGCTAAAATAGTCTCTGCCGATCATGTTGAAGGTGCAGATAAATTATTGCAATTAAAACTAGATATCGGCGTTGGTGAAAAACAAGTTTTTGCTGGAATTAAATCAGCTTATGCGCCTGAAGATCTGGTTGGTAAATTAACCGTTATGGTTGCCAATCTTGCGCCAAGAAAAATGCGTTTTGGACTTTCCGAAGGAATGGTATTAGCGGCAGGGCCCGGCGGAAAAGATTTATGGATTCTCAATCCAGATGAAGGCGCGCAACCTGGTATGCGAGTTAAATAAGTTTAGTGATTGAGCGAGAGGATTAATATGCAGACATTTGAACTATATGGCGTTGCTTGGTTTCTTTATTTGTTATTAGGTATCGCACTACTTGTATTAGTCAACCTAAAAACAAAGCAACTCTCTTGGAATAAACGCTTTGCTCTTTTAAGTTTTTTAGCCGTTGGCGCATTAACACCTGACATAGTTGTCAACTCAGACACTTATGCCCCGTTAATTGTCACTTCACTTTTAAATGCAGAAGTCGAAGGCGTTTCCGCGATCATTAGTGGCTTTATCAAATTATTTATTATCTGGGGAATTGTTTTTTTCTCACTACTCGCTATTCACCATTTTTGGTTGGCCAAAAATAAAACAAAACAAGCTGAAGTGCCAAACGAGTAAAAATTTTATGCGCGGCTTTACCAATTACTAATTCAATTTATATTTTATGTTATTAATTTTATTAATCTTGCGGAATTCATAATGTCAGAGATTTTATTGCTGTTAGTGAGTACTGTATTGGTTAATAACTTTGTATTAGCTAAGTTTCTTGGGTTATGCCCTTTTATGGGAGTGTCCAGCCGCGTTGAAACAGCAACTGGTATGGCAATCGCTACCACCTTTGTTTTGACCATGGCTTCTCTGGCAAGTTATCTAATTAAGTTTTTTA
>Ga0316204_10001178_pt1 | contig 76129 bp, 77 predicted proteins | sample 6monrhotite_MG_2_FD_205661 | JGI IMG/M metagenome (GOLD analysis project Ga0316204, IMG submission 205661) | Microbial mat bacterial communities from mineral coupon in-situ incubated in ocean water Damariscotta River, Maine, United States -... | ecosystem: Environmental > Aquatic > Marine >...
TTCAGTATATATCAGCAAGAATGTCTACAGAAGGGCGTCTTCCAGTATATGTGACTGATATTGATGTTCCATTAAGGATATACAATGTGAATGATAGAGATGAGATTCAAATAAATCATATACTAAAATTTAAGCGAAACTTTGAACATAGAATTATTAAATTACTGGAAAGCTGAAAATTAATTTAATTATAATTTAGTTGAATAAGATAATTGTTTTTTTTAAAAAACAAAACATAAGTAACTTAAAAATAGTATTCGGGCTAGCATAAAACTTAATGTATGAAATCCAAATTCAGAACCAAAACTAAATAGTTGAGGATGCGGTTGGTTATTTAAGTCATCACCAGAACTAATATATATTTCAAAGTCAGAATACAGCTTTTAAGGGGGAGTTGAATAAAAAATACACAAAGCACTAAAAACTATGAGACACAATAACCCCTAATCATCTAATGAATAATTTAATTTACCATTGTGTTAGGGGTTGTCGTAGAGGCTACATCCGGGACTGTTTCTTTGCAGATCACCTGAGTTCGAGCATAGACATTTAAGGTGTGTTAATTAATGTAGATCCAGTTTACTCAATTCATCAAGTATAGCTTTTACTAATGATTCACCGGTAGGGCCAATTTTATCACATAACTTATCTATGTCTCGTTCACCATCAACCAATGGTTTGATTAGCGTACTAAAACGAGCCAGATCTCCCTGTGTTGTAGACATTTGTTCAGCCATCTGTCCTAACATGCTAAGGGCGTCTGTGTCGCCTTTGCTCGCACCATTAATTAGTTGTGCAAGCATGGGGGCAGCCATTGATGGATCGGCTTCCTGGTTAGGATCAGGTAAAGTGGCCGGGTTTTGTATACCTTTTAAAATGGCATCAATGATAATCTGATCTTCTTCATCCAGGCCTTTTAAAATACTGCTATCACGTTGCCCTTTTAAAACTTTTCGAATGGCTGTTACCAGGTTTTCCCAGCCATTTTCAGCAGATGCTTTTAATACCTGTTCCAGCCCGGGGCGCAGTGATGTGTCACTAAGTGAGTTCACTACATTTACAATTAATGGTGCGTGAAATGTTGCGATTTGTTGTTGTTTTTCAGGTGCAAAAGCCATAGCTGTTTTCTCTTTTTAATACTCTTAATTATTGAGTAATGGGTTGTAAGTCATCCCCGATTATCGTCGGGGATAACATGGCAAAGCACTTATTTAAAGTGCTGAGATTTTTGCCAGCTGTTCTTTTAATTTTATTATTGCAGATTCCATTTCCGCTACGCGTTCGCGTTCTTTAGTTACTACGGCTTCCGGTGCTTTATCAACAAAACCAGGGTTACCGAGTTTTGCATTACTTTTATCACAGTTTACCTGGAGTTTGCTGATCTCTTTATCGAGTCGTGCAAGCTCTGCATCTTTATCAATTAATCCTGCGAGAGGAATAAGTATTTTCATTTCTCCAACAAGTGCAGTTGATGATTCAGGTGCAGACTCATTTTCGCCTATAAATTGAACAGATTCAAGCTTGGCCAGAGTCATTACGAATGCTTCATTATCACTGAAAAGTTTTGTGTCAGCTTCACTGGCATTCTGTAAAATAACAGGTAAAGGTTTGCCTGGCGCAATATCGCTTTCTGAACGAATGCGACGTATACCCATTACAAACTGTTTTACCCATTCAAGTTCGGCTTCAGCTGTTTTGTCTATCATTGTTTCAGAAGAAACAGGGTAGGCCTGAGACATAATTGTGTCAGCATTAATTCCAGCCAGAGGTGCAACTTTCTGCCATAACTCTTCTGTTATAAATGGCATAACTGGGTGGTTTAAACGCAGAATAGTTTCCAGCACCTGAACCAGTGTCTGACGTGTGCCGCGTTTTTCAGAATCACTGAAGTGCTCTTTTAATAATACAGGCTTGGATAATTCTAAATACCAGTCACAGTAATCTTCCCATACGAAAGAGTAAAGTTCCTGTGCAGCCAAATCAAAGCGATAGCTTTCAAAATGACGATGCACATTATCTTCAACTGCCTGTAAACGTGAACGAATCCAGCGGTCTGCTAATGAGTATTCACAGTCTTTATTATCAACACCATTATCTTGTCCTTCAGTGTTCATTAATACATAACGTGTTGCATTCCATATTTTATTACAGAAGTTTCGGTTACCCGAAATTCGATCAATAGATAAAACAACATCTCTACCGGTGGTAGCCTGAGAAGCAAAAGTGAAACGTAAAGCGTCAGTGCCAAAAGAAGGTATGCCATCGGGGAACTGTTTACGTGTGGACTTTTCAATTTTCTTAGCCATTTTAGGCTGCATAAGACCACTAGTACGTTTTGTAACTAATGTTTCTAAATCGATACCGTCAATAATATCAATTGGGTCTAAAACATTACCTTTAGACTTGGACATTTTTTGCCCGTCTGCATCGCGTACTAAACCGTGAATATAAATTTCTTTAAACGGCACTTCATCCATAAACTTCAGGCCGAACATAATCATGCGGGCAACCCAGAAGAAAATAATATCAAAGCCGGTAACCAGTACACTGGTAGGGTAAAACTGTTTTAATCGATCAGTGTTTTCAGGCCAGCCTAAAGTAGAGAAAGGCCAGAGTGCAGACGAGAACCAGGTATCAAGAACATCATCATCCTGTTTAAGGTTTACATCATCTGCCAGATTATATTTTTTACGTACTTCGGCTTCTGAATCAGCAACATAAACTTTGCCATTGTCATCATACCAGGCAGGAATTCGGTGCCCCCACCAGATTTGTCGGGATATGCACCAGTCCTGAATATTGTTCATCCACTCGTAATACGTTTTGTTCCAGTTTTCAGGAACAAACTTAATATCACCATTTTTAACCGCTTTAATTGCAGGTTCTGCCAAAGGCGCAACTTTCACATACCACTGATCAGTCAGATAAGGCTCAACAACAGAGCCGGAGCGATCTCCTCTTGGCACCATTAATTTATGATCATCAATTTTTTCTAACAGATCTAATTCTTTTAAGTCATGAATAATCATGTCACGGGCTTCGTAACGATCTATGCCCTGGTATTTTTCAGGGCATTCATCATTAATGCAGGCATCAACCGTGAATATATTGAACATTGGTAGAGCATGACGTTGCCCCATTTCATAGTCGTTAAAATCGTGTGCAGGGGTTATTTTCACGCAACCACTACCAAATTCCATATCGACATAGTCATCACCAATAATTGGAATCTCACGACCAACTAAAGGCAAGGTAATCGTTTTACCAATTAAACTTTGAAAACGTTCATCATCCGGATGTACCGCGACTGCTGAATCGCCAAGCATGGTTTCGGGACGGGTTGTTGCCACAACCAGATGCCCGGAACCATCAGTAAGCGGGTAACGCATATGCCATAAATGACCAGACTCTTCTTCAGAGATAACTTCCAGATCAGATAAAGCTGTGTGCAGAATCGGGTCCCAGTTAACCAGGCGTTTTCCGCGGTATATCAGGCCTTCGTCGTATAACTGGATAAATACTTTATGAACCGCATCAGATAAACCTTCATCCATGGTGAAGCGTTCATGTTCCCAGTCCAGAGAACCACCCATACGGCGTAACTGCTGAGTAATCGTGCCACCAGACTGTTCTTTCCAGTCCCATACTTTATCTATAAATTTTTCACGGCCAAGGTCATGTCGTGATTTGCCATCAGCGGCTAACTGACGTTCTACAACCATTTGTGTTGCAATACCTGCATGATCGGTACCCGGTTGCCATAGCGTATTATCACCCTTCATACGGTGGTAACGGGTCAGGGCGTCCATAATAGTATCCTGAAAGGCATGCCCCATATGCAGTGTGCCGGTGACATTTGGCGGAGGAATCATAATGCAGTAATTATCTGCATCAGCCTTTGTCTGTGGTGTGAAGTAGCCTTTATCTTCCCAGGTTTTATACCAGGTTTGTTCGATAGATTGTGGGTTGTAAGTTGTTTCCATGGATGTCTTGAAATTTGCTGTAATAAAGAAGCGGAATTATAGCCTATGTAGAGGGCTTGTCGTAGCCTGTAAACATGGATTCATTGTAATAAAAGGATATTAATTAGAGATGAATAGGTAATCGCAGGCTGAGTGGGTCGCCAATATTTAAACCATTAAGAGGGTGGTAGCAGTAAGGCTGCCACTAATGACAGGGTCAGTTTTAAATTTAGAATCGAGCAGATAAGCTAAATGAACTGGAAAAGACTGCAGTATCTGCATTAGCCTGGCTGTCATAATCACTTTGTTCGCGTATACCAATAAGTAGATCAAGCGCTATTACTTCCCAGTTATAACCAATACCGCCATTAAGCTGAATGCCATTAAAACTTATACTACCACCAGGGCCTTTCCAGCTCTCGTTGTAGATACCTGCACCTAAATAGCCTTTAAAGCCCTGTGTTGTAAACCCGGTTCCAAAAAGAGCCATTATGTCTGTGCCAGATGCATCAACTTCAGAAAAATCATCATGAGTTAAAGAAAAAATAGTGCCACGAAATGCGGTGTTATTGGAGATCGCATAAGAAGCGGAAAAGGCAGTCCCGATTAGGGTTTCGTCGTTTAGGAAAAAATCGGTATATGCAACAGTTAATGCATAAGTACCAAAGCCGATGTTGATTTTTTTCTCAGCTTCAACGTCAGCATATAAATTGAAAGGTAATAAAAAAGTGATTAGAGATAAAAACAGAAAAATACGTGTGTGCACAGTGAAGTCCATTAAAAAATTAAATAAAAACAGGAAAAGTTAACAACCATTTAATGTAACTTTTCACATTTAAAATAATTTTCACTTAATATCCATCTATGCACTTCATCTTACATAGTTTAGATGAGGTATTCAAATATCAAATTCTTTATATAATTGTTTTTTTAACTGTTGTTCAATTCCAGATAAGGCATTTTCGATTGCCAGATCTATTTTTTCTTTTAAATGATTGTTATCAATTTCTCTTTCAATCGTTTTGTTTGCAATGGATTGCATAGCATCAGAAAAATTTTCTGACTCGATATCACTGTTTATAGGTTCTTCAATTGTAATTGAGGGGATTTCACCGACATTGTCATTTTTGAGAAACTCAGCATCTGTAATGATATTTTCATTTTCAAATTCGCTGGCGTTTTCAAGCGTAACAATGTTTTCTACTTCTTCTGTTTCTACATCAAATTGATGTGCATCGAAATGATTTAACATATCGGCATTACCGAGGTGAGAAATATCGGTGAGTGTAGGAATGTTGCTTTCTGAATCAGCCATTAGTGCTCTCCAGTGTATGATGTTTTAAAGTATAACCTGACTCTCTATATGTTTTGTAGTTTTGCCGACCGGATTGTTTGCGTGACTCATCCTGATTAAGTATTTCTTCAATCATTAATGAATCGTCCTGACTTAAATCGGCTGGGCGAGAAGATAAATTTATAATGGATTGAAAGTTCACGTCATTAACTTTCTGATGTGAAATTAATATGGGCTGCTGCTGGTCAGAAGGTTCAAGAGTTGCAATACCATGAGGGATAAAACTATTCTCACGAATATTCCATAATAAATTATCTAATGACTGACTATCATTAGCTGAGTCAGTTTGAATTAATACACGTTTTCCCGACTGCCAGTGAGATTCTGCTAACTTACAAGCATACTTTTGCAGGTTTTCTAACTGATCGTCGGGTAAAATATAAAAATCAACAGAGATCATTTAGTCTCTGCTATGCGATCAAATATATATTGCATTAACAGGGGTAAAGGTCTGCCTGTTGCGCCTTTATTTTTACCTGATTTCCAGGCAACGCCTGCAATATCCAGGTGAGCCCAGTGATATTTTTTAGTAAAACGTGAAAGGAAACAAGCCGCTGTAATAGTACCGGCTTCACGGCCACCAATGTTTGCAATATCAGCAAAGTTGCTGTCTAGTTGTTCCTGATAGTCATCAAATAAAGGTAGTTCCCAACAGCGATCCCCCGCATCACGGCCAGCGTTTAACAGGTCGTTTATAAGTGGGTTATGGTTGCCCAGTAACCCGGCTGTATGACTTCCTAATGCAACAATGCAGGCACCGGTTAAGGTTGCAATATCAATAACCACATCAGGGTCAAATTTTTGAGCGTAAGTCAGGGCATCGCACAATATTAAACGGCCTTCAGCATCAGTATTTAAAATTTCAATGCTTAAACCCGACATGCTGGTAACAATATCTCCTGGCTTAGTTGCCAGTCCATCAGGCATATTTTCTGTGGCAGGAATAATACCAATAATATTGTAAGGAAGTTGTAAATCAGCACAGGCACTCATTACACCCATAACACTGGCAGCACCACACATGTCATATTTCATTTCATCCATCGCGCCACCGGGTTTGAGGCTAATACCGCCAGAATCAAATGTGACACCTTTACCCACAAACACTAGAGGTTTCTGGTTTTTATCCCCGCCCATATGTTTTATGGTAATTAATTTAGCCGGTTGTCGTGAACCTCTGGAAACAGATAAAAAGGAGCCCATGCCCAACTTCTCCATTTCATCCTCTTCGAGTACTTCGGTTACCAGATCGCGATGTGTTTTATCCAGATTTTTTGCAATTTCAGCTAAGTAGGTAGGTGTGCAAATATTTCCTGGAAGGTTAGAAAGGTCGCGCGTTAATTTAATACCGGATGAAATTGCCATACCTTCTCGTACAGCCTGTTCACCTTCTGGTAATTCTCGACGGCTAGGAACGCTGAATATCACTTTTCGTAATGGGCGGCGGGTATTTTCTTTTTTACTTTTTAACTGATTAAAAGTATAGAGGGAATCTTCAGTGGCCTGTACGGCATGGCTTACTTTCCATGCTGAATTACGGTTTTTTACATTAAGCTCGGTAATGCATGAAAATACTTCTGTTGCACCGCGGTCATCGAGAAAAGTTGAAACAACGCTATTCGCTTTCTGAAATGCTTTAATATCAAAATGCTTCTCACGGCCGCAACCAATTAACAATATGCGGTCGCATAATGTATTGGGTACATTGTGTAATAATAACGTCTGCCCAAGCTTTCCTTCGCACTCACCACGACGAATTAAATTTGATATAAAGCCGTCACTGGCATCGTCTAAAATTTGTGCTGAAAGAGAAAGTTTACGGGAGTCAAACACACCCACAGCAACACATGAAATGCGTTGTTTTTCAGGGCTGCCACTCTTTACCGAAAATTCCATAATAACTCCAAATTAATAAGTAGTGTTTAGATTGCAGATCTGTATTTAAGTTCTAACTGCCTGCTGATATATAAATAGGACGCATACGTTATAAATAAGCACCTAAAGGAAACACCTAAGCTAAAAGAATCACAAAGGGAGAAGGATTTTATGCAATTTTGACATATTTATACAGGCTTAATTGTTAAAAAAGAGACTTTTTTTTAAAAAATGAGTTTTTGTCACTATATGTAAAAATAACCAAAATTAATGATGGATAATAAAATTATTCTATAGTTAGGTTAGAATACCCTTTGACGGTATTTAAAATAATGAAAGAAGACACCTAATACGCATGTTTAAGCGCTACTTTACTATCATTGATCGCTATATATCTAAAGAGCTGCTGCTAACCTGGTTAGCCGTTACTCTGGTATTAATGCTAATTCTACTTAGTGGTACATTAGCTCGCTTGCTTGGAAAAGCTGCCGAAGGGGCTATTCCAGGTGATGCTGTCTGGTCATTATTGTTATTTACCGGTGCGCGATACCTGATACTACTAATCCCATTAAGTCTTTATCTCGGGGTATTACTGACCTTTAGTCGTCTCTATAAAGATAATGAAATGGCGGCTATGTCTGCTTGCGGTATAGGATTGAAACGTTTGTACAGACCTTTATTTATGGTGGTGATACCTGCAACAGTTATTATGCTGTTTTTAACGCTATTCATGATGCCGTGGGTTTCCCAGCAAGCCGAAGTGTTAAAATTAGAAATTGAAAACCGCTCTGAACTTACTGGATTAACTGCGGGTCGATTTAATGCGTCCAGGAAAGGGGATGCAATTATGTTTTTGCAGCACCAGTCTGAGGATGGTACGCAAATGAGTAATGTTTTCTTACATCAGACTAATACGAAAGACAAAAACCAGTTGCTTGATAATATAGAGTCTGCGGATTTAGCCAGACGTTATAAAGATGATAATGGCCGTCATTTTATCATGTTTGAGAATGGACAAATGTATGAAGGTGAACCAGGTACTTCTAATTTTCGAATTACACGATATGAGAAAAAGGGGTTATATTTACCTGAAAACCAGATAGTGAATAAAATAAGTCGTAAAAAAGCAGTTTCAACAATGGATTTATGGAATTCTGATAGAATTGATTATCGTGCAGAATTACATTGGCGACTTTCTTTGCCCATTGGTGCGCTTTTACTTGCTGTCCTGGCGTTACCTTTAAGTTATACAACTCCTCGTAAAGGGCGATACTCTAAACTGGCACTGGCGATTTTAATTTATCTTATTTATTCCAACTTATTAGGTATAGGTCAGACCTGGGTGGAAAAAGAGAAAGTGCCCGAGTGGTTAGGTTTATGGTGGGTTCATGGCTTTGCAATGGTATTAATTGTGTATTGGTGGTTAAAACGATCTGGAGGGATTAAAGCGCTTATACAACAACTTATGACTCAGTCGCTTAAACCCGTGGTGAAGTCATCGTGAAGATATTAGACCGTTATATTTCTAGAACTATTATCAATGGCACATTAATGGTGTTACTAGTTCTGGGGGCATTACTGGCGTTTGTCGATTTCGTGTCAGAAATGGATGATGTGGGTAAAGGCCAATACAGCATGTTGCAAGCAGCTATGTTTGTTTTACTGAGTTTACCAAAAAGACTATATGAGCTTTTTCCAACAGCCGTATTAATAGGTAGTTTGTTAAGCCTGGGAACACTCGCCGGTAACAGTGAGTTTACTGTGATGCGTGCAGCGGGTATTTCAATTATGCGCATTGTCTTTTCAGTATTAAAAGCCGGTTTCATTTTATTAGTGTTTGTAGCCTTAATTGGTGAACTGGTTGTGCCCGTCAGTGAAAGGCAGGCGCAAAGCCTTCGAGCTAAAAACTTACAACAAACAATAAGTCTGGCTGGAGGTGGTGGTTTTTGGGCACGTGATGGACAGCGTTTTTTGTATGTAAGCCATGTTTTTCCCGGTATGAATCTTGGAAAAGTTAATATTTATGAATTATCTGAGAATAACCAGTTGAAACGAGTAACTCATGCTAAGTCAGCTCAGTATTTAAACGGTCAGTGGCAGTTAAACGATATTCAACAGACCGAGTTTAATAATGACCATATAGAAAGCCGTCAGATCGAGTCTGAAGTATGGCAAAAACTACTCAATCCTGATTTATTTAATATCGTTAGTGTTGAGCCGGGTAATATGTCTGCAATTGATCTATTCAAATACAGTAACTACTTAAGAAGTAATGATCTGGATTCTAGTCCGTATGAACTGGCATTCTGGATAAAAGTATTTACGCCAGTATCCAGTTTGGTGATGTTGCTTATTGCTTTACCATTTATATTTGGGTCACAGCGAAGTAGCGGCGCCGGAAATCGAATGCTGGTAGGTTTATTATTAGGTATTGGTTTTTATTTATTAAACCGTACGGTTAATCATCTGGGGCAGGTTTACCACGTTTATCCCTTTATAAGTGCCTCAGCTCCAGTTATAGCGGTTGCCATAGCCAGCTTTTATGCCCTGAGAAGAGTGAAGTAGGATTTTTAAAGCATTTTTGCCACAGTGGACACAGAGTCTTTTGAGGTTTTTATTTGCTTCGCAAATATAAGCACATACTATTTACTATAAATGCTTTTTACTCTGTGCTTCTGTGGCAAAAAAATCTTTTAAAAATTCACTTCTTCTCTAACTGAACCAGATACGATGACGACAAAATGTCATGCCATGTACGTTTTCTAGTATCAACAAAACTCCATAAAAAACCTAAACCAAAGACAGACCAGGACAATACTGCCGTTAATGCACGAATTGTCGCCTGTTTTTTAGTAATTTCCGCGCCGTCTTCTGAAACAAGTCGTAACATCCAGGTTTTCATACCCAATGTTTGTCCGCCATGCGACCAGAACCAGACATAAAAAAGAAAACCGGTGATAAAAATTGTGAACAACATGATAATTTTATTCATTAAGTAAAAAGGGTGTTCTTCTGTAATGGCATTACCGTCATTCATTACAAAGGTGGTGAATATACTCATTGTTACAGCAACAATGAAACAAATAGCCATTAATAGAAATAAATCATAAATTATTGATAGCAGCCGTTTAAATAAAGAAACCGGAGCATATGTGTTAGGAGCGGGCATTTATAACCTGTTTAATAATATTAAGGAGTGAAAATTGTAACGGATTGCTCAAATTGATGCATTAATCATTCATTTATATGCTTTTGTCTGCTGTATTCAGGTATTTTCTGTTTTTTGATATAAACTCACTACAAACAACAACACTTTGCTGGAGAACATTATGATGAAACGAAGTCTGCTTACGGTGGGGTTAATTGCGACGTCACTTTCAAATGTATATGCCTTGCCTTATGGTTTTTATGACGCGCGTTCAGTGGCAATGGGTAATGTAAGTGTGGCAACAGGTGGCATTACCACGGCGGCGTTATCAAATCCTGGAATGTTATCGGTAAATGAAAATAATGATAGTTTTGCTTTGTTATTACCTGCAATTGGGGTGCAGGCGATCGATGATGGAAATATTATTGACTTAGTTGATGAATTCCAGGCGATCGATGGAAGCGCTTCTTCTATACCAAGACAAATTGAAATATTGGAGGAGCTTGACGGTGCTAGTGTTATTGGGGCTGTTATACCAAATGCGGCATTTGTCTCCAGTAGTGAAAGCTTTACCTGGGGTATTACCGTACGCGCTGATGCAGTAGTGTCAGCAGGTCTTGTGGATATTATTATTCCAACTACTACGAATGTAGTGCTACCTGATGCGACGGTCAGAGCATTAGGGGTTGCAATTACAGAAATTGGTGTGCCCATGGGTACAGATTTTTCTTTTGCAGGTATGCAACTATCAGTAGGTATTACGCCGAGATTTGTACAGGTAGATGCAATTGAATATTCATCACCTATTTCTACTTCGGATATTGAAGACATAAGTGATCTTGACTCAGAAGACCTTGGTAGTTTTACAACATTTGACGCGGGCATTACCTTAAATGTGATTGATACATTCAGGGTTGGACTTGTTGCAAAGAACCTGATTGAAGAAACAAAATATACAACAGCTAGTGCTACAAACAACTTTGTCAGTACAGCAGTAGACTTTGATACTCATTTACGTGTTGGTGCAGCATTTGATGCGGGTTTTATGACAATTGCGGCTGATATGGATTTAACAGAACGTGACCCTATTGCATTTGAAAATCCATCTAAATCATTAGCGGTGGGTGCCGAAATAGACGCTTTAAGCATTATGCAGTTCAGAGTTGGTTATCAATCTAATTTAGCAAGTGGTGCAACTGATCCCGATTTATATTCCGTAGGTGTAGGTTTTTGGCTCGGATTTAATCTTGATGTAGCCGTTGTTGCGGGTGATGATTCTTCATTAGGTGCATTTATTCAAACAGGATTTCATTTTTAAACGAAAAAATGGAATCATTTAAGAATGATTTTGGCTTATAAAGTGTAAAAAACTTCGACTTTTTATTTTTGTAAAAAGTTGTTTTTGAGAGAAATAAATATAATTTGGAATAAATAAAAATCAGAAATATTTGTTTAAAGTGTAAATATTAAAAAAGTTAAAAAAACAAAAAAATGCAAAAAAAATTAAACCTGAAGCCTGTTTCAGGTTTTTTTTGCAAAAAAACCAAGTTTTTTTGAAAAAAACACATAATAACGCCTTGATTTATTTGTAAAATAGAAAATACGAATTATAATCTGTGCATCAACCCGATGAATAGGAATAATAAAATGGCCCGTAAAAAGAAAAAAGCAGTAAAGAAAGCAGTTGCTTCAAAAAAACGCGTAGTTAAGAAAGCAGTAGCTAAGAAAAAACCTGCAGCAAATAAATCGGCAGCAGCAGCAAAGAAAAAAGCAGCAGCCGCTAAAAAGAAAGCAGCAGCAGCAGCAAAGAAAAAAGCAGCAGCCGCTAAAAAGAAAGCAGCAGCAGCTAAGCGTAAAGTAATGGCAGCAAAGAAAAAAGAAGCAGCAGCTAAGAAAAAAGCAGCAGCAGTAAAAGCAGCAGCGGCTAAAAAAGCAATTAAAGACCAGATCACATCGGTTAAAGCCGAGTTGTCAGCAGCACGTGAAGAGCTAAAGACAGCAGCAAAACGTGAAGCGGCATTAATTAAGATGGCTGGTAATAAAGAAGCAGCAATCGCCAAGTTTGTTGAAAAGTGGACTAAGCAGCAGCTTTCTAAGATGGAAAAAACTCTAAAGCCTAAAAAACGCAAAGCAAAAAAGCGTAAATAAGCTATTTGAGTTAATAGATTAGCAATAATCTATAAAAAAAAGCCACATCCGAAAGGGTGTGGCTTTTTTTATGGGTGATTTTAAAGAAAAAGCTAGTTTGTCCATTAATGAAGGCAAATAAACGCAAAATTTATTGGTTCATGTGCCTGTGGCGTATTCACCTAAAAAAATGGCTTTTGATTTTATTTGTGTGCATTCGTGTTCATTAGCGGACAACATGCTTTTATTTATATAGTGCTGTGTCGGGTTATAACTGTTATTTTGTAATTTTTAAATCAACTCATTAAATGGTTGCACTTCAACCGTTTCACCCGCTTCAATATCACCTGAATCGCTTTCTAAAACGATAAAACAGTTCGCTTTAGCCATAGAGCTCAACATATGGGAACCCTGAATACCCGTGGTATCAACAATTAACTGTCCATTTTTATCACTAGACATAATTCCCCGTTGAAAATCTTTGCGGCCAGGGCGTTTTTTGAGTTTAGAAATAGATTTAGCCTGTAACTTTAGCGGAGCACTTAATGTTTCACCCTCTAATAAACGTAAACTGGGCTGTACAAACTGATAGAAGGTTGCCATGGCCGAAACGGGGTTGCCCGGTAATCCAAAGAAAATAGTGTCATTAATATGTCCAAAAGCTAATGGTTTGCCTGGTTTCATTGCTATTTTCCAGAAGCCGACTTTACCAATTTCATCCAGTATGACTTTAATAAAATCAGCTTCGCCAACAGAAGCACCGCCCGATGTAATAACTAAATCAGCAATACCCGAAGCTTCTTTTAGTGTTAGCTCAATTTCTTCTTTAATATCGGGTACCACACCCATATCAATGCACTCAACATCCATTTTTTGTAACATACCAAATAATATATAACGGTTACTGTCATAAATATCACCTGGTTCAAGGTGTTGACCAACGCCTTTTAATTCATCCCCGGTAGAGAAGAAGGCAACGACAGGTTTACGTATTACTTTAAATTCTGTAACGCCAACGGATGCGAGTAATCCAAGTTTTGCTGGTGATAAACGTTCACCTGCTTTAATAATGGTATCACCAGTGAAAAAGTCATCACCTGGATTGCGTACATTCTGTTTTGCCCTGTGTTCACTTCCAATTTTTATATCACAGCCATCTACTTCTGCATGTTCTTGCATAACGACTGTATCAGCACCTTCGGGCACAACTGCGCCTGTCATAATGCGTACGGCTTCTCCGAGGTTGAGTTTTCCCTCAAAAGGGGCGCCTGCAAAAGATTTTCCAATTACTTTTAACTTTTTATCACCTGTTTGAGGGATGTCTAATGCATTAATTGCATAACCATCCATTGCTGAGTTAATGAATGGGGGAACATCAAGAGGTGATGTCACATCTTCAGCTAAAATATGGCCTGCTGCTTCGCGAATAGTGACGTTTTTTTTACCTTTAATTGGTTTAATACTTTGCTGAATTCGTTCAAGCGCCTGTTCGAAACTAAGTGAATTAGGATCAAATTCATCGTTACATGAGCTCTGTTTTTTAATCATAGTTAGGTCTTCTTGTAGAAATTAATTTTATAAAGTTAGCGCGCGTTATTTTGCTGGTTATATTGAATAACAAAGTCGGCAATGGAATTGATATCATTTATATTAAGCTGTGTTAAGTCAGTTTGTTGTAATGGTTGCTCATTATCATGCGCAATGGCAATAATATTGCCGTCATCCGGGTACATTAATGGTTTACCTGTCGTTTCCCTGTGTAATTCAATTTTATTGAATGGCCACTTTTTAAAGCCTTCCACCAGAACCATATCAACAGTGTTTACAGGTATGTGCGTTAATATTTCCTGCAACGTTGGGTCTGCTTCTACTTCATTTTCTATGGTTATAACTGTTCTCATGCTAGAACAGATTAACATGGGAACTGCCCCGGCCTTACGCAATTCATAGCTATCCTTGCCAGGTGTATCCATTTCAAAATTATGATGTGCATGTTTAATAACAGCAATCCGCATACCGCGATTTTTTAATTCAGGAATCAGCTTAAGTAGTAAGGTTGTTTTTCCGGTCCCACTGTATGCGGCAAAACCTAAAAGAGGTTTATCGAAGGTGATTTTATTATTAGAGGGTACTTGCTTAGACATTAGTTCATATCATCCGGGCGATTAAAATTGTTAAAGCGATTATGTTGTGATGAAAAATCACAGATAGCAGGGTCTATCATAGAGATAAAATCATGAACTTTACGCCGACCCTGTTGTAAAAAAGTATTTAACAATGGTTTATGTTGACATGATAATAAAGAAAACAGGGGCTGTAGTCTGTCTCCATCATGGCATATTGCAGATTCTTTATTATGTGTCTGTAAACATTGCCAGAGATGATTGAAAAGGTTTTCAGGGGGCCTTGGCGTGTCGCAGGGCAGACAAAGTAAATAAGGGGTAGAACATATGTGCATAGCACTGAATATTCCCGCTAGCGGCCCCTGATAGTCGTCTTGAAAATTATTAACGACATCATTTACAACATTTGCCGCATATTTTTCATATGTATCCAGGTTTCTATTTGCGCTAATAATGATTTTATCTGCTGGTGCACCTATTGTGTTGATAATATGCTCTATCATAGGTTTATCTTGCCACACCATTAAACCTTTATCGGCGCCATTCATTCTTTGTCCCTGCCCACCGGCGAGGATTAAATAAGTGACTTGATTGAGTGGATTTGTGTCGGACATAGATCTATCTTGCATGCATAGTGCTTCCAGGCTGAAATTAAAATACTTTCAGTGTAATCTGTCAGTAGTTGTAAGCTTTATTATATATCAATATGCATTCTGAAATTTTTACTTCATAATATTTAAAATGGCTATAGTTGATCAATTACCCGCTGCTGAACAGTCTGTTATCGAACGTTTTCTTGATGCCTTATGGATGGAAAGAGGTCTTAGTCAGAACACACTATCTGCATATAAAAATGACCTGTCGAATCTGGCTTTATGGTTATATCAAAATAATAGTAATTTATTAGAAGCTTCGCAGATTAGTTGCCAGTCATTTCTTGCATTTAGATATGAACAAGGTAGCAAAAACCGTAGTGCAGCTCGTTTGTTGTCATCGATGCGACGTTTTTATGGCTGGTTGTTGCGCGAGAAAAAAATACAAGTTGACCCAGTCGCTTTAATTGAAGCCCCTAAACCGGAACAGCCATTACCCAAAACCCTGACAGAAGTTCAAATTGAAGATTTGTTAAATGCTCCTGATCTGAATTCTGACTTAGGTTTACGGGATAAAGCCATGTTGGAAACAATTTATGCCACTGGTTTAAGGGTGAGTGAGTTGATTGGCCTGGAATTTTCACAGGTTTCATTAGATCCCGGGGTTGTGCGCGTGATGGGGAAGGGCGGAAAAGAGCGCCTGGTACCATTGGGTGAAGAAGCCATAGAGTGTTTGCAGGCTTATATTAATCAGGCAAGGGCCGCGTTAATGGCTCAACATCTTCCATGTAACGCCTTATTTGTGACCAGAAGAGGTAAAAGCATGAGCCGCCAGGCTTTCTGGTATTTAATTAAACGTTATGCTGCGTTGGCAAATATTGATACGCAGATGCTGTCACCCCATACTTTACGACATGCTTTTGCGACACATCTTTTAAATCATGGTGCGGATTTAAGAGTGGTGCAAATGTTGTTAGGTCATAGTGATATATCAACTACACAAATATATACCCACGTCGCAAACCAGCGATTACAGGAGCTTTATCAACAGCATCATCCCCGTGCATGACAGGTGAAAAACACAATATTCGTCAAAATTTAATACTAAATTAATTTAAAATGAGTCTTTTATGCTCGGAATTAATTATACTTCCCCCTGTCTATGTATACAGATCACATTAATATTGAGAATTAATCTATGAAATTACTACTAAAATCAGGCCTGCTGTTAATAACAATGGTACTCGGGGCTGTGTCAGCGGTTCATGCAAATGAAGCCGAAATAAAAGAGTTAAAAGAAAATATAAGCAAACGTTTACCAGTCAATACCAAGTTATCCGTGAAGACGACACCAATTAAGGGTGTATATGAGATTATGGCGGGTGGTCAAATTATGTATGCAGATAAAGATGCTCGTTATATATTTGACGGTGATCTGATTGATTTGAAAACTAAACAGAACATCACTGAAGATACACGTGGTGTAGTGCGTCTTAATGCATTAGACAAACTTGGTGAGAAAAATATGCTGGTGTATAAACCTGATGGCAAGGTTAAACATACGATTACAGTATTTACCGATATTTATTGCCCTTATTGCAGAAAATTGCATGATGAAATGGGTGATTATATGAATAACGGCGTAAAAGTGCGTTATATCTTTGTGCCATTTAAAGGCCCTAAGAGTGTGCAAACATCAGTTTCTGTATGGTGTGCGAAAGATAAAAACAAAGCAATGGATCTTGCTAAAAGTGGTAACGAGGTCGAAAAGAAGACCTGTGATAACCCGATTAGTCAACATCAGGCACTTGCGACTGAAATTGGTATAAGAGGTACACCAGCCATTATGCTTGAGTCGGGTAAAATATTACCTGGATACGTTCCCTCAAATAAATTACTGCTGCAGTTAAATAGTACGCTTTAGAATAACACCCTGTTCAGGCACATCTACCTCGGGGAAAGGCCGCCGCCTTTTGGCGCTCTGTTCCCTAAACCCATACCACTATGCGTTGATAGTGTCGTGAATCGACTCCGTAAAACTTTTGATGGTCTCACAACAGGGGACAGAGCGGGGAAGATGCTCAGCCCCGAGGGAGATGTGCCTTAACAGTGTAATCTTTTCAGCTCATGACAATCTGTCGTTAGTCTCGTTCCCACTGGTACCCCCGTGGGAACGCATACAGACCCTGTTTTAATTAATGCATCGCATTAAACATCTTACGTCGAAATTTCCCTACCAGCGGATGCTCATCTCCCAGCAGGCTAAACGTAGCAAGTAGTGACTTTTTAACAGCGCCCTCCTGAAACTGATTATCCCTGATTAAAATATAAATTAAATGTTCCAGTCCTGCTTCATAGTTGTCCTGATTGATTAGTTGTATAGCCAGTTGATAACGTGATAAATGATCATTTGGATTTTCAGCTAGCATTTTTTCAAGTTCACTTATATCAGGTGCATTTTCAGACACCAGTGCCAGTTCGATTTTATTCAATAAACTAACTACCTGGTCATTTCCCCGATCCGCCAGACTAAACTTGTCAAGCCGTTTTTTTGCTGCTTCATAATTTTTTTCACGGGCCTCGAGGTGAGCAAGGTCTATTTGAATAGTTATATTTTCAGGCGCTAAAGATTCAGCTTTAATTAATAAGGTTTTACCGTTATCAAAGTCTCCTGACTGGATGACTTCAAAGGCTTGATTACGTAAGTTATCGGCCTCAGATGTTGAATGTTTGTTAATTAGATTACGGATAAATTCTTCTGTTTGTATGCCATTGAACTGATCAACCATTTCGCCATTTTTAAATACAAGCACTGTAGGAATAGAGCGTATTTGAAATTGTTGGCTTAATGACTGTTCGTTTTCGCTATTCACCTTAGCTAATACAAATTGCCCATTCAGGTTATTAGCCAGGTTTTCTAAAACAGGAATAAGCTGTTTACAGGGCTCACACCATTCAGCCCAAAAATCTACCAGAACAGGTGCTTTATAAGAGTTTTCAATAACGCCTTGTTGGAAATTTTGTTCGGTAGCATCAAAAATATAATTGGATGAACTCATTATCATTACTCAAATTTAAAATTTATGTTATGTCTCATTTATTACTTAAATGGAAATATTGTATTTAATAGTCTTAAAACGAGCTGTTTAGTCTTATTTTCTGATAGCAAACAACTCAGAACATTCTGTAAAGAGTAGATAGGAGCTAATCTTTTTATCTGGCCATAATGGTTTTATACCATTTTCGTAATAGCTCATTTGTTGTAGGTATTCCTGTGATATTTCTTCGAGATTATTTTTGTCAGCGTGTTGGTGGGTTTTGTAGTCAACAATAATTACCTGATCTTCTTTCACAATTAATCTATCAATAATGCCATAGATCAGACGGTTATCTTTAATGTATTGTATGGGGCATTCATTAAATATTTTAATAACATCATAAGGTTTAAAAATTTCCTGTAAGTCAGGGTGAGTATAATTAGAATGAGCAATTGCAAACCAGTCTTCTAGTTGATTGTTATTTTCAATATGCATTTCAAAAGATATTCTTTTTATTATTATCTCTGCACCCTGTTTATCATCTAACGTAAGCAACTCTAACATACGGTGTATGGCTATACCCCGCTGTTTTGCAATTTGACTATCTGTGTTTTTGTCATCGTCTTCTGTATTAGAAGATTTTGGACGAATTACAGCTCGGCTAGGTGCAAGCATCGCCTGTGGTTTTCTTAAGCCATCAATTTTCCGGGTTAAAGCTTTGTCTATATCATGTGTGGCTTCAGTATCATCTGGTTGTGTTGAAATGATCTCATTACATGGTGCCTGTTCACCAAAGCTATAACTTAAATGATTCTCTGCCAGCTTAGCTGTCTGTTCATCCGGGTTATCAGATAATGATTGTAATGCTGTGAATAACGGCTGGTACCAGTTAGCAAAAGGCCCTCTGTCAGGTTGGCAGCCACTAATAAATAAATATTGTCTTGCACGGGTTATAGCCACATATAATAAGTTTGCATCTTCTTTCTGCTGGGCTTCTTTTAGTTGTTTTGTTAGTGATTGCGTTTGCTTGTCCTGAAGTTTACTCGCCGGCACCAGTTGAAAATGTGTTGGTTTTTTATCTTCCACAGGCCAGTCAATTAAGGTGCTTAATGAAGATCTGTCTTTTGAAGCGGTGATGGTATCGGCTAAATACACTACGGGTGCTTCAAGCCCTTTACTTGCATGGATAGTCATTATGCGCACACGTGCTTCACGCGTTTCCATAGGTGCTTCGTCAGGCGCATCACTCTGGGTGTTTTTTAAACTGCGTAAATGGAATAAGAAGTGCATTAAACTCGGATAACGGCCACTATCTAAATCCAGTGCCATCTCCAGAAACAGAGTTAAGTTAGCCTGTACTCGTGCCTGTAAAGCTGGTGGTGTTGAGCGTTTATATCGCTCAAGTACATCAGCCTGTGCAAATATTTTATCTAGCAAATCGTGTACCGGGATTTTATCTGCCAGTGCGCGCCAGTTATTTAAATGTAACCAGGCGCGTTTAAGTGGGTGATTATCATCGAGTTCTTCTGATAAAACTTCCAGTCGACTAAACCAGTGCCCATGATGATGTGCGGCAAGCACTTGTAAATCATCATCAGAAGCGCTGAACAAAGGTGATTTTAGCACCTGTGCCAGTGCTAAATTATTAAAAGGGGTTAGCAGTGTATCAAGCAGTGCTTCCATGTCCTGAATTTCTAAACAGGATAAAAACGTTCCCCTGTTCGTGCCTAAATAAGCAATTCCCGCATCACGTAGTGCCCGTTCATAATCTTCAACATGCGCACGTTTACGAACCAGAATAAAAATATCGTTATAAGTTAATGCGCGATGAGTCTCTCCATCAGAGACGGGAGTATTATTTTTAATAAGCTGCTTTATATGATTTGCAATCTGCCCGGCTTCTTTCTGATGAATGCCGCTAGATTCCGCACGAGCTTCATTTAAAGGGTTGCGACAATAAACGGGTTCAACGTTTTCGTCCAGATCACTCATCCGCCAGAGGGGTAAAGCCTCAACTGTTCCCGCAAGCTCTTCAAGATTAGTTTGATGTTTAATAAAACCGGGTAATTTGTTTTGAAATTCTTCCTGTGAAAAAACAGCATTAACCGTATTAATAATTGCAGGAGATGAGCGCCATGATTTATTCAGGGGAAAAGATTTTGCATTCAGATGCTGGGTTAACCAGTTTGAAGCCTGCTGTTGTAATTCGGGTTTTGCTCGCCTAAAGCTATAAATAGACTGTTTTTCATCGCCGACTAAAAAGACACTACGATGTTTATCTGATTCGCTTGATGCCATTTCCTCTAACAGGGGTAATATTAACTGCCACTGTGTCGGGTTGGTATCCTGAAACTCATCAATGAGTAGGTGCTGTATTTGTTGATCAAGTTTGTATTGTATCCAGAGGGCGTTTTCAGAATCCTGTAATAATTTGTAACTACGCCACTCCAAATCGGTGAAATCAAGTAATCGCTGCTGATTTTTTAGTGTTTGATAGTGTTCAATAAACTTTTCACCACAATAAAACCAGTGGTGATTGAGTTGCCAGCAATGTTGCTTATTTAGCTCTTCAAGTGTTTCTAAAATTTTGTTACTAATAATTTCATGGGATTCAAGGAAACGATCAGCATCATCATCACCCAGTTTTTTTCGAAGCGCCGCGCTATCTTTTCGAGCTAAAGGTGTGTTTTTCTGTGTTAGAAAACAACCGCGAACAAGGTTAAAAGCATTTCGGTCCTTTGGTGTTTCTACCAGCCAGTCAGCCAGGCGCCCTGCAAATTCCAGATTCTTTTTGCCCGCTGCCAGACCAAGCAATTTTGAAAACTCTACAATTCGTTGAATAAGTAGATCATTAAAAAACTCGGTAACCGGCTCAGTTTCAGAGTCATAATTGAGTTTAGATGCGAGTTTCTGACTGGCTAAAGCGGGTTTATTTCCCGTTTCGTTATCGGTGTAAGCCCACCAGTCACTTCTATGCTGTAAAAAACTGTTTAATACTTTATGCAGATTAAACAGGCCGCCACAGTGTTTCATTAAGTGTTGTAAATGGCGGGATAACTCACCCTGCATATCCAGTGTTGCTTCATTAAATAAAGCATCTCTTGCTTGTTGGATTAGCAAGTCGGCACTTTCCAGTAAATCAAAATTTGGAGGCACATTGGCCTCTATTGGAAAACGGCTTAGTAGGTCCTGACAAAAAGAGTGAAACGTCAGTGTGCGTACAGGATAATCACAATATTGATGAGCTTCGTATAGAGCTCGTGCCTTTTGCTGATAATCCTTACTCAAATCCAGCTCTGCCAATAATGAAAAGAGTTTTTCGTCATCCACGGTGGCTAGCTGGTAGAGTCTTTCAGATAAACGCTGCTGCATCTCAGCAGCGGCTTTTCGTGTAAATGTCAGTGCTAGAATACTGCCAGGATCAGCATCTTCCAACAATAAGCGCACTATGCGGGTGACCAGCATGTAGGTTTTACCACTACCGGCAGAGGCGGTAACAGTAGCATTAATATAGGGGTTAGCAGCTTGAAGACTCATGGCCGCATTCTACGGTAAATTGTAAGCAAATGTGAGATACACGGTAGAGAAAAGTATTTGCTACTCAAATGAGTGCAAAACAGGTAAATTTTTATATTGTGAAATTGTGCGCTACTGCAATCTTGAGTGTTTTTGTTTTTATTGCGTAATTTAGCGTTCATTAGCGACAATTGCTTTTGTTTTTTTAAATTTGAACAGCCTTTTTCAGTGTGTGCTCAAGTTATTTCAGCTCGTTAGAGTGCGTCCCTGAGTGAAACCTTGATAGACAAATTGCGTCTTAGCCTTAAGTCTTTTATAGTTGCCCAAAATACAGATTGATTAAGAGAATATTGAATGAGTTCATATGATGCCTCAGCCATAGAGGTTTTAACCGGCCTTGAACCTGTACAGAAACGTCCGGGTATGTATACCGATACCACGCGGCCTAATCACCTTGCGCAGGAAGTCATTGATAATAGTGTTGATGAGGCCGTTGCCGGGCATGCTAGCCGAATACAGGTGGTTTTATATCGAGATGGCTCATTAGGTGTAACCGATGATGGGCGTGGTATGCCGGTGGATATTCATCCTGAAGAGGGTGTGCCGGGTATTGAAGTCATTATGACCAAATTGCATGCGGGCGGTAAGTTCACTAATGATAATTACCAGTTTTCAGGTGGATTACATGGGGTAGGTGTTTCCGTGGTTAATGCGTTGTCTGATCGCGTTGAGGCGGAGATAAGGCGTGACGGCAAAGTGTATTCAATTGCCTTTGCTCATGGAGATAAGGTAAGTGAGCTTGAAGAAACGGGAACGGTGGGTAAGAAAAACACCGGCACACAAATTCGTTTCTGGCCAGAAGCCAAGTACTTTGATTCTGCCAAATTTTCTGTATTACAGTTAAAACATGTATTACGTGCAAAGGCGGTATTGTGCCCTGGTTTGCATGTTACTTTTCTGGATGAAAAAACGGCAGAAAATGAAGAGTGGTACTACGAGGATGGTCTGGAAGACTATTTGATGGAAAGCCTTAAGGGTTATGAGTTATTACCATCTAACCCTTTTATCGGCTCTATGGCATCAGATCATGAAGCAGTTGACTGGGCTTTGTTATGGTTACCTGAAGGCGGTGAGTCTGTTGGTGAGTCATATGTGAATCTGATCCCAACTGCTCAGGGTGGTACACATGTTAACGGCCTGCGTACAGGTTTAACAGAAGCGATCCGAGAGTTTTGTGAGTTTAGAAACTTATTACCCCGTGGTGTAAAGCTTAGCCCGGAAGATGTCTGGGAAAAAGTCAGTTATATCTTGTCTGTTAAGTTACTGGATCCACAATTTTCGGGGCAAACAAAAGAGCGTTTATCTTCAAGGGAGTGTGCCGCATTTGTTTCGGGTGTAGTAAAAGATTCATTTAGTCTGTGGTTAAACCAGAATACAGATCAGGGTGAACTCATTGCTATGCTGGCGATTGATAATGCGCAAAAGCGTTTAAAAGCCGGTAAAAAAGTAGCGCGTAAAAAAGTAACATCCGGTCCAGCATTACCTGGAAAATTAGCGGATTGTAGTTCATCAGATGTAAATCTAACTGAACTGTTTTTAGTGGAAGGTGATTCAGCGGGTGGTTCGGCCAAACAGGCGCGAGATAGAAATAATCAGGCAATTATGCCTTTACGTGGAAAAATACTAAATACCTGGGAAGTGGATGCAGATCAGGTGCTGGCATCTCAGGAGGTGCATGATATTTCGGTCGCCATTGGAGTTGATCCAGCATCTAGTGATTTATCCGGTTTACGTTATGGCAAAATCTGTATTTTGGCCGATGCGGACTCAGATGGTTATCATATTGCTACATTATTATGCGCATTGTTCCTACGCCACTTTAGAACATTAACAGAAGCGGGCCATGTATATGTGGCTATGCCACCGTTGTTTAGAATAGATGTAGGCAAAGAAGTTTTTTATGCCTTAGATGAAGCGGAAAAACAGGGTGTACTGGATCGCATTACAGCAGAAAAGAAAAAAGGCAAAGTTCAGGTTACCCGATTTAAAGGTCTGGGTGAAATGAATCCATTACAATTGCGTGAAACATCCATTGCGCCCGATACTCGTCGTTTAGTTCAGTTAGTCGTTGAGCCCGGTGATGACAGCAATAAAATGATGGATATGTTGTTAGCGAAAAAACGCGCATCAGATCGTAAGACCTGGTTAGAAGATAAGGGTGATCTGGCGGAAGTTTAAGTTGTTGTCATTTTTGGAATTAAATTTAATATATTTAAAAACTATTTTCAAAAAAAGTACTCTAGTGTTGCTAATACATTTTGTCCCAGGCCGATTGTGCCCTTATCAAAAGTTTTATTGTTTATTGTCGGGTAACGTATGGTTTCGTCGGTTAAATTTCCTACTTTTAGACTGAAATCCATATTAGAAATAAATAAATTTTGCACTACAAGGTTTATATCATAGTGACTATATGCATCGATTTCATCACCGCTTCGTGAGCCATTGTTAATACGCTCAGTAATAGTGTTACCTGTACTGGATGTTTCCCATTCAGCCAGAACAGAGTCTACGTAGTGACCGAGTAAACTAAGGTGAACGTCTCTGGTAAAGCTATAGGTCGCCCTGAGATTAGAAATAACAGAGGGTGAATAAGCAAGTTCAATATTTTCATAACCGGCTGTTTTATCTTCAACATCATGCAAACTGATATCAAAGTTAAGCTTAAATGACTTTGTTAACTGTGCTGTTGTGGTTAATTCAAGGCCGAGTGTTTCGGCTTCTCCTATATTACTTAATGAGCTTACAAAAGAGCCGTTTTCGATAACTGCCGAGCTTATGATTAAATCACTTACATTATTTTGAAATAGTCCTAGCTGTAAAAAGAAATCCTGTTGAGAAATGATATAGCTAATTTCTATTGTCTCTATTTTTTCTGGTTCCAGAGGTGGTTGAGATAATTCTAGTATTGATGAATTATTTGCAGGGCTGGGCGCTTTTTCACCGCGGTTATACATGAGTTTCAGGTGTTGATTTTTCTTAATGTTGTAGATTCCTGCAAGCTGTGGGGTATAGCTAATATCATCGTATGAATAGTTGCGGCTTAATACATTTTGATTATTGATATCAACATTGTCGTCGTAAATGATTACTGTGTAGTCTTCCTGCCATTCAGCTCTCAAACCGGCAACAATGGTCAAATCATCCAGCGGTTTATAATTAATTTGGGTAAACAGCGCGTTTGTATTGAGACCGTCACTTTCCGGCACCAGTAATTCTCGATTGGCTAGTGAAAAGGTAGGGTAGTCGTCATATGCTCGGTAATTACCCGTGCGGTGCACGATTCCAAATAATGCTTCAACTGAGTTAGACGGTGTCCATAATAAATTTAACTCATATTCATGCGCATCTGTGGCGCTCTGGTTATTGGAAAAGAAACCAGTGAAGTTATATTCTTCATCGAGGAAATAATTATTATATAAAAATGACGCTTTGCCTTTTAATTGCCATGAGTCATTAAATACCTTAGTGTAGTCTAGCGAAAGATTTGTCGCATTTGTGCTACCAGTTGAACCTGCACCAACCCCAGGCTGGCTATCAATAACATTAGCTTCAGCCTCAACGTAACTAAAATATATATTCAAATCTTTAAACTTACCTGAAAAATCAAAATACTGGCTTTCATTTTTCAGCCGTACTTCAGAGTCTCCAGTAAGGTTCCAGTCGGTGGGTAAGGTTGAAGTGTCTGACAGCATTTCACTATAAGTATGATCAGGTCCGTCGATTGACTGTTTTTGTGCATTAAATACATATGAAAAACTGCCCTCTGAACCTGAGAAACGAGCGAATGTTTTAAAAGCCCCATGACTACCTTTGGAGAAACTAAGAGTGTTTTCTTTGCCTTCAGGTGATTCAAGGTTGGTGATGATATTGATAACACCCATGAATGCAGAAGAACCGTAGATAACAGACATAGGCCCCCTGATGACTTCTACCCGATCTATAGCCTGAACAGGTACGTTAATTTTCTCTAATGGGTAACCGCGCTTCCCGTCTTCCATCTGGCTTACGCCATTGACAAGTATTGCCATATTATCGAAATGCCCTTTAGAATATAATCCTCGTACGCCATAATTAACAGAGCCAAACCAGGCCCAGTCTTCAGTCATATACATTCCGGGAATGTTTTTAATGACTTCTTCAAGGGAGTTATAACCATAACGTTTAATGTCCTGACGATTGATAATGACGACACTAGCGGGGATTTCATCAACCGTTAATTCGGTTTTGCTGGCAGAGGATATCTCAATTTGCATGAGTTCTTGAAGAGACATACTTAATAATGATTCAAAATCTTCGTTTGCATTTACTATAGGGTTATATAGAGCAAGTAAATAAAGTGAAATGCTCATCCTTGTCTTTAATTTCATATTCATTACTGTATAAAGGTTGCGTCGGAAAGTAGACGGTTGGTAGTGATGATAGTTGTTTTTATATATTATTTACTAAATTGTAGCAGTTAAATCTCTTTTTAGCTGAAATGGAAATGTGATGGAGGTGAGGTGGATCAGGTGTAGTATTGATTTACGTAGTGGTTAGTTAAGGGCATTTATCAATGATCATTTGACGAACGATACACGGTGTTTTTCAGGATCTGCTGGCTAATTTCAAAATATAGCAAATTGTAATAAAAGAAGATAAGTTATGAGTATGATTAAATCGACATTACAAACATTATTTAATGAGCTGGAAGCCCCAAAACTGTCTCGACAGTTTGGGCAGGGCTGGATTAGCGGAGTTTTTGCTTTATTGTTTAGTATTATTAGCTTTTGTCTGGTACTTATTTTGCATTATCCAGATGTATTAACTGTGCCAGAGATTCGGGATCAGGTTGATGTCCCCTTTATTAGAAATGTGTTAATGCTGATAATTGTATGCGGATTTTTGCTTGCCTGTATCAGTATGATTTTAAGGCAAAATAAGATATTTGGCCTAAGTGCCGCAGGTTTATTATTACTGTCAATTGTATTAGGTGGTGTGGCAACACAGAAAACGGCAGAATTTTCAGGAGATATGTATCTTGGGCTGGACTGGTTTATATTAAATCTATTAATTACAGGTATTTTATTTTTACCTTTAGAAAGAATGTTCAGGCGAGTTGACCAGTCAGTATTTCGCTTTGAATGGCGTGAAGATTTATTCTATTTTTTAATAAGTAGTATTTTTGTTCAATCTTTAACTTTTTTATCAATGTTGCCGGCGATGACATTGCTGTCTTTTAATATGCTGATATCAGTGAAAAATCTGGTGGCAGCACAGTCTGTCTGGTTACAATTTATAGAAATCATGTTTTTGACTGATTTTGTTCAATATTGGCTGCATAGATTTTTTCATCAAACTCCCTTTTTATGGAAATTTCACGCGGTGCATCATTCAGCTCAGGCAATGGATTGGCTGGCAGGTTCGAGAATGCATGTGATGGAGATAATAGTGTTACGTGGCTTAACTATTATTCCCATGTATATTTTAGGGTTTTCTGAAACAGCTATTTATGCTTATATAATTATGGTGTATTTGTACGCAACATTTGTGCATGCAAATTTAAAATTTGATATAGAATGGTTGAAGCCGATTATAGTTACACCGCGATTTCATCATTGGCATCATGGTGTTGAGAAAGAAGCAGTTGATGTGAACTTCTCAGTTCACTTTCCAATATTTGACAGACTGTTTGGTACTTACTACATGCCAGAAAAAAAATGGCCAGCAGCTTATGGTATAGGTGGTCACCCTGTTCCCCGCGGTTATATTAAGCAGTTTCTGTATCCATTTTCTAAAAAAAAGTAAAGTGATTCAGGTTTAAAAAATAAAAGGAATTTGCGAGTTGTATTACTATATATTATGCAGCAGAAGTTCAATTAATGTGTTAAGAAGTAAGTTATGTCGTATACAAATTCCTGGGAAACCGATGGTTTATATAGAAAATTTTTTGGCGAAATAAGTGGCGATGAAATTTTAGAGTCAAATTTTGAATTGCATTCACATCCTGATTTCAAAACTATAAAATATATTATTAATGACTTTATTGATGTAACAGCTTACTCAATAGAAAGTTCCCATACTAAAGCTTATGCATCAAGTGATGCTGTTATTGCTAATTCAAAAGGAAAATTAAATATTGCGCTGGTTGTTGATCAGGATGAATTGATCACACTTGCTAACGGGTATCGTGAGCAGATGAAAGGTCAATTGTTTGAGTGTGAAATCTTTCCATGTATTAAAGATGCACGAAAATGGGTATGTAAGTAGTGCTAAAAGCTACAGAATATTTATAAATGACTCTGTAGCTTTTATTTCTGCTTATTAACTGTGTTCTTCAGTTTTTTGTTTCCATACCAGCTTCCCTGCTTGAAGTTATATTACCTTTTCTCGTCAATGTAATCAGAAATTTCCGTCGGATCCAGAGATGAATTCCAGCTCTTAGCACTGTGTTTTAAAACTCTTTTCTTCCATTTTTTTATACGAGAGCGAAATACTTGAGGGTTGGCGCTATCCTCATTTAGTTTTATGACGTTCATTGCAACGATATCCATGTTTTCAAACTCGTCATTATTGAAGCTGCGTTTTATACCTGACTTCAGCTCTTCTTTCATATCACTGAAGATAAACATAATTTGCGTGCCTGCATTCGTGCTTTTTAAATGGCTGCTGCAAAGCATCATGGCGCCACTGATATCCGTGTATTTGGCACTGCTTTCATTGTCTGCAAAGTCACTTAAAGTTTGCGCGAACTTTAGTTTCTGCTGGTTCGCCTGAGAAGGGCGATAATCCAGTTTTAATTTTCCTTTTATGTTTTCCTCATTAAAGCTATTGCTATCTATGCTAATTAAAATCAGGCTGTCACCTGGCACCAGTTTTGGCACTATACCGGCCTTGATTATTTTAACCATACCTTTTTTCTCTTTAGCATAGGTGCCTGAGATATCAGCGAGTGTGCATATTGCAGTTTCATATTCCTTATTATCTGAACAGGCTGAAATTAATAAAACCCCTGAGATAAGGAAAAGGCTGTAAATTATTTTTCTTTTTATCATGTCATGATCCATTGTTAGCAAGTTACGCTTTGCTTTTAAACAGGTTGCCTATCTGGGTCGGAATAATGATATAGGCATCATAAATATGAACAATCGTTTTCATCAAGGTGTTAAGTAGGTGGCCGATAATCCCAACCAGGTAACCAACAAGTTTAATAACCAATATAAATAGTTTGCTGAGAACGTGCTGGCTACTTTCTATTAACATTTCAAGGGGCACTGCAACCATTGCAAGAATCCACGGAAGTGTAAAACCTAAAGTGGCCTGACCAATAACGGTGATTTTAGATCCTTCTATTCCGGCTGTTGTTGCTACGCTTCCGGCTAATGCCTGAGTTGTTGCGGCATTTGTGGCTGTAATATGTTCACGTAGGATGGCGAGTGCAGCCTCAACAGATGCAAGAAAAAAGATACCCAGTAATGCTGCATACAAAAGCATACGTCGTTTGCCAAGTGTTAAGCCCGCTATCTGAGGAAAAATATTAGTCACACCCAGGGCTTCCATGAGGAAAATACCCAGTACGACTTCTAACGTTACAATAACCAGGGCGGATATGTCAGAAACATGCATACCAAGTACGCGTGTACCTGCGGGTACAAGCTCAGACATGGGCAATGCAATTAACTGGAAGTTAACAAAGGCGCCAAAGCCGGCTACAGTAATTACAATAATTGAAAATATGAAAAGTTTTGTTGCTTTAGATGAAAGCATATCGATGGTATCTTCACCCCCATTGCGTACCTTTTCATACTCCTGCATATATTTTTCAATTTTTCCTGAAGTTTCCAGAACCAGTGAAACTTTGGAGTCAACCTCGCTCATTGCTTTGAGAATTTTTTTCCAGACGGGCGCCATGGACGAGAGAATTTTATGACGCTTGGAAGAGATTTTTTGCATTTCTGCGATAGCTTGTTTTTCACCGTCAATAGCCGACTTATGTAATTCTTTAAGCATGTTTTCTATTACCCGGTCGCCAGATGCAGTGCCTTTAATGCTGGCAATTGATTCAACTGCATCATTCCAGCCCGGGGCTTCAGGCACAACCTGACCGCATTCCTTAAAGTCAGCATCGATACTAGTAATATTTTCATCCAGCTTAAGGTGCAGCGCCGGATAATCTGCAAGATGTTTTGTGTAGCTGGCTTCTACGCGTTTAAACTCCTGAGCAATCTTTTTTTCACTTTCTGCAATATTTGATTCAAGCAGAACTTTTCTATTTTTTTCCTGCATTTTCAGAACAACAGATTTAACCCACTCTGCTGTTTTCTCGAGTCCACCTGCAATGCCATCGTTCAGGCTATCTAAGGCTAAATGTAGTGGTGTACGTGCTAAATAGAGAAATATCATGCTCGCGGCAACCAGTACTGCGATAGAGAGAAATGGCATGTCTGGCCAAATATAAAAACTACTCATCTGTTGCTCCTAAATCGTTGTTTTATTTTTTTGATAATTTAGTAATAGTGCAAAAGCCTGTTTTTTCTGAACAGGGCTAGTGTTGGTTGTAGTTATTGATTGTGATACAGCAATTGATAGTGATCTGCGCCAGTAAGCCCAGTCAAATTGAATGCGATACGCTATTTATAATATATGTATGAGTTTATATTAATGTGACGAACTGCAAATTTAATTATTTAATTTGCATGTCAGCACATATTATTAAGCGCTTTTACTAAAGATGTCTTAAAAAACTATTTTTATGTAATTATATTATTAATATCTAATGTTGATAATTGTAGTATCAAATATAAAGATAAAAAATGTAAAACCAGGATATAGAGAGACAGTGCATTTAAAATTTGCTGAGTGTGTAGGCAGTAAAATTTGAATTGTATGCGCATTCTAATTTCAAACTATAAAATGCGTCATTAATGATTTCCTTGATGCAACTACGTCTCGATATAAAGTACATAAACTAAAGATAATGCAGCAAGTGTCGCGGGTACATCTAATTCAAAAGAAAAATAAATACTGCACTGGTTGTTGATCAGGATGAATTAATAAACCTTGCCAACGGGTATTATGAGAAAATGAGAGGCCAATTGTTTGAGTGTGAAATTTTTACAAGTATCGAAGATGTCCGAAAATTGTTTTGTAGTAGTAAAATAAAACTACAAAGCAATTAAAATGGCTCTGTAGTTTATATTTTTATTTTATAACAACTCAATCAATAACGTATGTGTTGATGTTTTTTATGGAAAAATTGTATTTAAATTAAGGCATAACTGCCGGTGTGGTAAATACCCAGTCATTATCTTTAACTGGGGTATGGCAGCCCATGCATTCAAGTGCAAAATTTTCATCTTCACCATAAGGTTTTTGGTCTTCACCTAACCAGCGAGCATAACCCCAGCCCCCGGTTGATTTATATTTAATACTATCTTTAAACATGAATTCGGCATGCACAAATTTATCTGGGGCGATTGCAGTCGGCCAATGTTCTTCCGCTTTTTGTTTCCATACCAACTTCCCCAGGATTGAGCCTTTTGGCCAGGGATTCGTCTTGCCAGAACGAGCGGCTTCAACTGCGATATCATTCCCCAGGATAGTGCGTAGGGAGTTGTTATCAGTTCTATGTGATATGGATATTACTCTCCAGTCTTTATAGGCCGCAGGTAAAGTAATGCCATTTGGAGCCTGTTTAATTGATTCGCTAGCGAATATCGACTGGTTAAAGAGAATCAGCGAAAGTGAGGCTGTTATTGCGGCTATTTTTAATTTCATTAATATTACCTTTATATCCTGTGAAAAATCATTGAGTATTAATTACGTTCATGGTTATAACGGCTGAGTTGATCATTTGATTGCATTTATTTGCAATCAAATGATCGGTTAGATCGTTAAACAACCAGGCACAATCAATCAGGCCCGCTTTTTAAGAAAATACATGTTCAATAAAGATGAATTAAACCAGCTGTATCGTTATGCATTGTCATTATCAAAGCATGAAGAGGTGGCTTATGATCTGGTGCAGACGGCGATTGAGCGTTTGTTGAGCAAACCTCCAGATGATGTTTCTTCAATTGAGAACCCCCTGGCTTATCTTAAAACGATTATACGAAATCATTATTTTGATTTAGAACGACGTAAAAAAGTGGTGCCGATGATTTCAATTGAAAATGATAGTTTATCTCTTATAGAGCCTGTAGATGATAACTCCATGGAAGATGCTTTAATAAATCAACAGGAAGTACAGCTTTTAATCGAAAGTTTGAACACACAGGAAAATGAGTTGTTGTATCTGTGGGCTGTCGAAGAGCATACAGTTGAGGAAATAGCAGCTATTTATGAAAAACCAAGGGGAACGATGTTATCAAAATTACATCGCTTAAAAAAACGTGTTCGAGAGCAACTTCAGCTGGGAAGTGTTGAGCTTAATGTTATGAGTAATAAACAATGACTAATGAAAAACGACCGGTTAAGCAGGCTTTGAAAGAATTCTATGCGGATAAATCCTTGTCTGATTCACAATTAAAGTCTTTGCAACAAGCATTAACATCTCATTTTACTAAAGATGATGGGAGTATAACGAAAGATAAGAGTATCAGTGTTATTAAATGGCTGGGTTCAATTGCCGCATCATTGTTAATTGTATGGATATTAGGTTATGTGCATACGCCTCAGTTAATTTCAACGGCTTATGCGGATATTCAGAAAGATGAAAATTTAAACACAGGTCTGCCATTAGCTATACAGCAGTGGTTAGATGAAAATAATATCGATAGTGTACCTTCTCAGTACCCGGTAGAAATGAGTAAATTTTGCACATTAGATCAGAGTCTTACTATGCATATGAGAATTGCTGGAAAGGAGCAGGGTGAGTTGAATGTTTTCTTTCATCATGGGGAGAGGCCGTTATTCTGGTTTAATGGCTCAGGAAAGTTTGATGACATGAACTGGAAGTTGCTAAAAGTTCGTGAAAACCTGACATTAATTGTTCTTTATACGCGTGATATGTGTGAAAAGTCTGTGTTACATATACTTAATGAAATGCTGCCAGAGCTTGAGGTATGAATTAGTACACATCTTATTGCCTGATTTATTGTGTTTAGGAGCGTATTTAAGCATAATCTTGAAACGTAATTACATATAGAGAATGATTCATCGGCATGTCCAACCAAGAAGACTTAAATTTCGAAGGCGTAGAAAAGCAAACTCTGGCTGAATTCACTGAGAAGGCGTACCTGGATTATTCCATGTACGTTATTCTTGATAGAGCTTTACCCTTTATTGGTGATGGCCTGAAGCCGGTACAGAGACGTATAGTGTATGCAATGTCAGAGCTGGGCCTGGTATCGACGGCTAAGCACAAAAAATCTGCACGTACTGTGGGTGATGTTTTAGGTAAGTTTCACCCACATGGTGATAGCGCGTGTTATGAAGCAATGGTCTTGATGGCACAGGACTTTTCTTATCGTTACCCACTGGTAGATGGTCAGGGTAACTGGGGGTCGCCAGATGACCCTAAGTCATTTGCTGCAATGCGTTATACCGAGTCCAAGTTATCAAAATATGCAGAGGTTTTACTGCAGGAGCTTGGGCAGGGCACGGTTGAGTGGCAGCCCAATTTTGACGGTACGCTAGAAGAGCCTAAATCACTGCCCGCTCGATTACCCAATTTATTATTAAATGGAACTACCGGTATTGCTGTTGGTATGGCAACAGATGTGCCACCACATAATTTACGTGAAGTGGCAACTGCCTGTATTCGTATGCTGGACGAACCCAAAGCCACCGTCGAAGAATTATGCACCCACATTCAGGGGCCTGATTACCCTACTGATGCAGAGATTATTACACCACGATCCGAATTGCTTGAGATGTATGAAAAAGGCAAGGGTAGTATTCGTGCCCGGGCAATTTATGAAGTAGAGGATGGTGACATTATTCTAACCGCCTTACCTCATCAGGTTTCGGGCAATAAAATACTCGAGCAGATTGCTCAGCAAATGACGGCTAAAAAACTGCCCATGCTGGAGGATATTCGTGATGAATCTGATCATGAAAATCCAACTCGTTTAGTTCTGGTGCCGCGTTCTAATCGTGTCGATATAGAGCAGTTAATGACGCACCTGTTTGCGACAACTGATTTAGAACGTACCTATCGTGTGAATATGAATATGATAGGTATTGATGGTCGTCCCGCGGTTAAAAACTTAAGGACAATTGTAAAAGAGTGGATTGTTTACCGAACAACAACTGTTCGAAATCGTCTTAGCTGGCGTTTAGATAAAGTTAATAAACGTTTACATTTATTGGAAGGTTTATTAATTGCCTTTTTGAATATTGATGAAGTAATTCAGATTATTCGGGAAAGTGAGAAACCTAAACCCGCATTAATGAAGCGATTTGGATTATCTGATATTCAGGCTGATTATGTTTTGGACACAAAACTGCGTCAGTTAGCCCGTTTAGAAGAAGTTAAAATTCGAGCTGAGCAAGAAGAGCTGGCAGAAGAAAAAGCCAAGTTAGAAAAACTTTTAAGTTCAGATCGACGTTTAAAAACGTTAATTAAAAAAGAAATTTTAGACGATGCGGAAACATACGGCGATAAACGCCGTTCGCCGATTGTTGCCAGAGATGCAGCGCAGGCTATGGACGAGTCTGCATTGTTAACGAGTGACCCTATTACAGTTGTACTGTCAGATAAAGGCTGGGTACGAGCGGCTAAAGGGCACGAAGTAGATCCGTATAAGTTAAATTACAAAGCAGGTGATGCTCATCGATCATCTGCGCAGGGTAAATCAAATCAGCCCGCTGTATTCCTGGATAGTACGGGCAGAGCTTATACTCTGGGTTCCCATACTTTGCCCTCTGCCAGAGGGCAGGGTGAGCCACTTACCGGGCGATTTAATCCGCCCCCGGGAGCTGTATTTGTTTCTGCTTTAATGGGAGACCCGAAAGACCTGTATTTATTTGCAACCAGTTTCGGTTATGGTTTTGTTTGTGAGTTAGGTGAATTACAGTCTAGAAATAAAGCAGGTAAAGCTTTCTTAAAAGTACCGCCGGGTGCAAAAGTCTTACCTCCAGTTAAAGTACGTAGTTTAGAAAATGATTATATTGTTGCGGTGAGTTCTGAAGGGCATATGTTGGTCACTGAGTTATCTGAATTGCCTCAAATGGCAAAAGGTAAGGGTAATAAAATTATCAATGTTCCTTCAGCTAAGTTAAAAGATAATGAAGAATGGATTTGTGCAATTAACCTAATTCAAGATGGTGAAAAGTTAGCTATCTATGCGGGTAAAAAGCATAAGGTCATGAAAGGCGCTGAAGTGGATGGGCATTACGCCGAGCGTGGGAAACGAGGTTTTAAATTACCGCGAGGTTATCAGAAGGTAGATAAAATTGAGGTCGAGATAAAAGAGTAAGCACCAGTTAATCCAGTTTAATTAGCGGGTAAGCGTATGTAGTTAGGGCTCATCACCCTCGGGGAAAGGCCGCCGTTTTTTGGCGCTCTGTCCCCTTAACCCAGACCACCAGGAGCTGACGGTGTAGTAAACCGACTTCGTAAAACTCTTGATGGCATCAAGACAGGGGTCAGAGCCGGAAAAGCATCGGGTCTGACCCCGAGGGAGATGTCCAGCAGCAATCTATGAACCCCAAAGCTCTTCAATTCGAGCATCCCGTCCACAGGAATAACGATAATACTTATAACGTACGGGATTCTTCTTATAATAATCCTGATGGTAATCTTCTGCGGGATAAAATGGTCTGGCCTGAATGAATTCAACTTTTAAAGGCTCTTTAAAAGATTTAGTTTTTTCTATATGTGAAGCAGATTTCAGAATGGCCTGTTTCTCTGTATTATTTTTATAAAATATAGCCGGACGATATTGAGGGCCACGGTCACAAAATTGTCCATCATCACGTGTTGGGTCTATATGGCGCCAGAAATAATCCAGGATTTGTGCGTGCTTTATAACTTGTGGATTATAAGTCACTTCTACAACTTCTATATGTCCACTATTTCCAGCTGAGACCTGTTTATAGGTTGGGTTCTTTGATTTCCCCCCGGAATACCCTGAGACAACATTGATAATTCCATCAAGCTTTTCATAATCAGATTCAATGCACCAGAAGCAGCCACCGGCTAATACAATGCTTTCAGTGTTACTGGCGGCACTGTTACTCGTAGTTTCTTCCGCCTGTAATGAACTCATTATTAATGCTAATACTATAAAGGGGATGGATAATAGGGGGTAAACACGTAATGACATGGTAATGGCCTGGTGTGAGTTATAGATATTAGTATATCAAGTGTGGAGTTAGTTCATTTTTAATGGGTATAATGCGCTATTCTTGAATAACTTGTGAATAGATATGCTTATAGTCGTTTCTCCTGCTAAAACCCTTGATTACACAACGCCGCCTAAAATTAAAAAATTCACATTACCGGATTACCTGGATGATTCTGCAGAATTAATACACCGTATGCGTGAGCTTTCGTCGTTAGATATTTCTGAATTAATGAAAGTCAGTACAAAAATTGCGGATTTAAACTTCGATCGATTTGAAGCATGGAATAAAAAATTTACAGAAAAAAATGCAAAACAGGCTGTATTGGCATTTAAGGGTGATGTGTATACGGGGCTAGATGCGGAAAGTTTTACTGCAAAAGATTTTAATTTTGCGCAAAAACATTTTCGAATGCTATCCGGCCTGTACGGTTTATTACGGCCTTTAGATTTAATGCAGGCATATCGACTTGAAATGGGAACACGCTTAAGCAATGAGCGCGGAAAAAATCTGTATGAATTTTGGGGTGATATAGTTACCGAGGGTTTGAATGCTCAGCTTAAAGAGGTTAAGTCAAAGTACCTGATCAACCTGGCATCTAATGAGTACTTTAAAGTTGTAAAACCTAAAGTGTTAAATGGTGAAATTATAACGCCTGCGTTTAAAGAATTAAAAAATGGCGAGTATAAAATGATTGGTGTTTATGCAAAAAAAGCACGTGGGTTATTGAGTCGTTATATAATTCAAAACCAGTTGTCAGATATTGAAGATATAAAATCATTTGATCTGCAAGGTTATAAATTTAATAAAAAAGTATCAAAAGGGAACAACTGGGTGTTTACCCGTAAAATACCGGTGACAAAATAATTCTATCTGGAGAAATGTATTGATTCGGCCTGATGAAATTATTCAGTTCTGGTACTCGGAGCCAATGAATAAACACTGGTTTAATTCAACACCCGAGATTGATGCATTAATTTGTGAGAAGTATGAGGCGCTCTGGTTTTTGGGGCTGCAAGATAAATTGAATAACTGGAAGCAAACAGCGCAAGGTTGTCTTGCTTTAATTTTGTTATATGACCAGTTTCCATTAAATATGTTTCGAGGAAAACCGGATAGTTTTGCAACTGAGTCACGATCTATAGAAATTTCATTATACGGTATTGAGCAGGCTTTCGATAAACAGTTACCACAAACACAACTGAGCTTTTTTTATATGCCATTAATGCACAGTGAACAGATGTCTCATCAAAACTTGTCTATTGATAAATTTGAAGCTGCGGGACTTGAGAGTAATCTGCGCTTTGCCAGGCATCATCGAAGCATTATTGAGCAATTTGGCCGTTTCCCCCATAGAAATGCAGTTTTGCAGCGCGAATCGACACAGGCTGAGATTGATTACCTAAATTCAAAGGCTGCTTTTAAAGGCTAACAGCTTGATGTTGTGTTAATCAGGTGTAATAGCTAAAACATCATTTTTTTAATATATTTATGTAAAAACAGTAAATATATCTATATTTTTACATTAATCTCATCTATTCTTAATCTATATCAATGATTAAATGTGAATCGAGGTGAATTTATGAGCGCTTTAACTAAAGAGATTGGTGATATCTGTATTTCTTGCACTGTTTTACCTATTATCGGGATAACAGCAGTTACGGCGTTAATATACTACCTGATTCAGTTATTTATCTATTAGCTATTGGTGTTTGCAGACTAAAGAAAAACTAATTTGTTTGCCTTTTTTCGATTCCGACATATTGACTAGTGTCAGTGATGTAATACCCAGATTTTGATGGGTTAAGGCCTGAGAGATAGTGCCAGTAAGTGACTGGTTATCTTTAGAGGGGTATAGCATGACAGGCAATTAGTTATTACTTTGTACGTCAGTTAACCCGCCATAGAGGTAAAATCATAATCCAGTTCAGTTGATGGCTCCTGTAAGAAATTACCCTGTATAAAGTTAATACCCATACCCCATAATACAGACAGACTTGTTGCATCCTGTACACATTGTGCAATAGTCAGTTTATTCATCTCCATTGCTTTCTCAGTAATGGCCTTAACAGCTTCCTGATTTTCTGTGCTGGTAGACAGATCATCCATGAACGAACGCTCCAGTTTCAGGTAGTCTGCTGGTATATGTTTTAAAAGCTCGAATGGGTTGCTGCCTGTTCCGAAATCATCAAGTGCAAAACCACAATTAAGCTCCTGTAATGACTTGGCCAGTTCAGCTGTATATTTCAGACTGGTAACTGCAACACTTTCTTTTACCTCAAAAATAAGACTGTTTTTAGGTACGTTATATTTTTTCAACTGCTCTTTTAACCAGGACATCAGGCTGGTGTCTTTTAATGAGTTAGCGGCAAGTTTAACAAAGAATAGTGTGCGTTTACCTTCTTTCCAGCACTTGGTGAGAGTGGTGATGGTGGTGAGCAATACCCATCGGTCTATGGCGATTGACATGCCGGTGCGGTCAGCCGCCGGTAAAAAATCATTAGGCATAACGATATTACCTTCTTTGTCCAGCATTCGAACAAAGACTTCATAACGCTCATCAGTATCACCATGCAAACTGATAACCGGTTGAAAGTTCAAAATAAAGCGGTTGCTCTTAAGGGCTTCTTTAAGGTCAGCAACCACCTGAGCGTCAATTTCTTTTTGTGTTAATTCACCTTCTTTAGGTTGGTAAATTACGACAGAGTTTGGTCCCTTTTTAATGGCTTCATGTACAGCACGTTCAGCACGTAATAGTATCTCGCCTGTATCCGGAGTATTGGTATCTAAAAGACTAACACCTATAGTGCATGTCGTATTGATTGACTGGTCTTTGATGTTTGCAATAAAATCGTGCGATGCAGCACTTATTTTTTTAGCATACGCGTTAATGGTTTCCAGATTTTGATTGTAGGAAATGATTGAAAATGTATCGCCTTCAAAGTGAGCTAAGACATCACCTTTTAAAATTGAGCCTTCAAACTTTCTTGAAATTTCGTTTAAGAACTGATCAGCACCCACTACACCAACGCTCTGTTTTATATCATTAAAGTTATCAAGATGTATGAGAAGTGCGGCTGCAGTGATTTTACCTTCTTTTGCTTTCGAGGCAGATTCCTCTATGGTATCCAGGAAGTACTGACGATTATAAAGTCCGGTAACCGAATCAGTCTGGCTCATTAAGGCTAGCTGTTCTTCTAGTTCTTTATTATTGGTCTGCGTTCTAATAATTACCTGAATGCAGGGCTCGCCTTCAATACTGGCAGGAGAAAATTCCATCTCACCTTTGAACTCAGTGTTATCAGAATTTCTCAAACTAAGTTCTAATTTTTCCGCTATGCAGCTATCAGGCTTACCGTTATCTCGTAAAAAAGCTTTAAAATTATCTCTTCCATCTACACCCACCATATCCAGTATAGGCATGCCTTCCAGATCTTCAGATTCATCAAAACCAAATAGCTTCAGATATGACTGGTTGGAATATACGTGCATGCCTTCATGGATGTAAGCAATGGCATCACGTGAAGAGTCCAGTAAAGCTTCGCAACGTTTTTCAGTTTCTTTAATTGCTTTTTCAAGTTTAAATAGTTTTGCAATACTTGAATGAGCCTGTACTTCCCTAAGGATGACCATTTCAAGATGAGATGGATTGTCATACGAGGTTAAGTCTTTAGCGCCTGTTCGCATAGCTTCAATAACGTCCAGCTCGTGTCCGGGCCGGTTCACTGCAATTACGGGTACAGGTTCATTTGCATTTTTTTCAATACATTTAACAGTATCCTGCAATGAAATCAATTCCATACCATTTGAATAGAGAAGTATATCGGGTGTTTTTTTCTTTAATGCCTCTATAAGATCTTCATCGTCTTCAACACGAGTGGTATGTGCCGCATATCCTGAGCTGCGCATCAATTTAACGATGTTTTCTTCATTGTTAAATGAGTCATCAATAATAAAAATATTTATTTTTTTCTTTTTATCCACAGCTTAGCATTCCAAAGTGATCCGGCTATTTATTGTTATAATGAAGACCAGATTGAGTCAAAATTATCAGGTTTTTTCTTACTAGAATTTGATTCGCTACCACTATCATCATCTTCAGGTGTTTCTTCTTCATTGAGTTGTGAAAACTGAAATTGTGTAAATGAACCAGTGTGTTCGCGTACAGTGCCCAGTTTAATTTCCATGTCACGTTCATATACATGCATACTTAATGTATTGCCACGACGAAATGCATGTGCGGGTAAAAGTAAAGTTGATGGCTGTTGAATGGGCTTAATTCCCGGTAACATCAGACAGTTAAATGGTTCTTCGTTTTTGCGTTCTAATCTTTGTACCTGGCAAGAAATTACTTTAGGTGATAAAACCTGAACACCAATTTCCAGTCCGTGCTCCTGGCTGAATTGCATCCAGCGAATTACACCTACTCTCCATTGGTAAGTATGGTCAGGTACTTTCTCACGTATACTAATTAATTCTCCAACGAGTGCTCGAGACGGTAGGTCAGAGTCCCAGAAAAGACAATAACCTCCGGCACTTACATTGGTTATTTTCCAGTGAATATCCGGTTCTTCTTTGTATAGTTCGCCAAGGCTACTGTCATGCTCCTGAAGTTCCTGGGCATAACTTTCAGTTAATGTACGGCCTTTGGCAACCATATCCCACGCGCCTGCAGAGCGATCTTTTTCACTTTTCATTTCAGGGTGAGTAATGAAAAAGGTAGGGTCCTGCTGAGCAAACAGATCTTTATTTGCTTTTTCATTTTCAGGAATTGATTCCAGAGAAAACATTTTATTTGGCTTTCTGGATTTGAGTTTAGCAGCAGGTGCCGTGGCTTCCGTGTTTAGAGCTTTATGTATCGGGTTTAAGCCAATAGAAACACGTATATTATCTTTACGTACAGCACGTGAAAAGCGACGCTTGGCACAAAGGCTCCATGAGGATACTAATGTACGTATTGTCTCTTGTGAGACATTGTCTCCAATTGCTACGGCTGTTAGTAAATCATCAGAGTCATTGTCTAATTTTTGAAGGTGTTCAACCAGTTTGCTGGTTTCGATCGCACGAACATGTTCAAGGTTTTTCAGATCATTTTCAGAAACACAGTTGGGTGGTAAGTCGCCATCAAGCTTACTAACAAAATATCGGTTTAACTGGTTCTTAGATGGCTTGTTACTAATTGATGTCAATTTAGCCCATTCATTGATGGATTTAAATAGACGTTCTGCATCGCTTTGACGTAAAGCGTTAGGTCGGGCCAATGAAAACAGTAATATCTGTTTATAGTAATCTTCTGGTGTTATGTCTTTAACGGATAACTCAGAGTCTTTTATACTTTTCTTATGCAGGTTTTTAAGTTCTGAATAACCGTAAATACGATGAATGTCCCACCATACGCCTTTGGGTAATTCAGAATAAATCTGACTTGAGCGCAGTAGAAGTTCAGAGTAATAGTGCAGTGATCGTTCACAGGCAATTAAAGTAGTTTTTGCATCAATTTTGGCGAGATTGTTAGATGCTTCAAAAATGAGTATTTTATAACCAATTGCCATTTCATTTAAAAGCGCCTGATTAAGGTGTGTAATTTTATGGCTTTTTTCGGGTAATGGCAGCGTACGGTTAATAAAGTGTTTGTGCAGTTGATTGAAAATATGGCGTGTTGGCTCACGTAATGTTTCCATATTTTCCAGACGATGTTTTGGAGCCATTGCCTGACGGTTTAAACTGAGCAGTCCATTATATATATGGCGTGTATAATCACCCATATTGGCTCGCTTTAAGCTGGTCAGCCATTTTTTTACTTTTCGTGGATGGTTCGGAAAATCATCCTTGTCAGGTGTAGTTTGTTCAGGTACGTTTAATTTCATATTGTTAATCGGCTATATTGTATCCATCTTCTTGCCTTGCGCCCTATGCTAGTTTTACAGTCTATCCTATTTATATATATTTTTTAATAAAAACAGTTAGATAGTGGGGCTTTTTAAGCCATAACATGCAATATTATATGATTTATAGCTCATTCGCGGGTGTTTTGCTCGTTTCTCCAGTAATTTCACGCACCAATTTAGGTACTAAAAAGCCAGGTAAGTTGTTTTGCAGTTGAGTTATAAGGCCTAATGCCTGCTTTAGTTTTACATCAAAATGCGCTGCTCCCTGAACAGGATCAAGTAGATGTAAGTAGTATGGAAGTACTCCTGCATCGTACAGAGCTTCAGATAAATTAACCTGATCTTTAACGGAGTTGTTTATGCCGTTAAGTAAGACAGCTTGATTAAGCAGGAGAATTCCTCCTCGTTTTAATTTCTCCAGAGCGTTTTGTTCTGCAGGAGAAATTTCGTTTGCATGGTTTGCATGGATAACCATACATACATTAAATCGACTGCTAGCGAGCCGGTTTACCAGTGCGTCTGTCATTCGATCAGGTAAAACAACGGGTAAACGGCTGTGAATGCGTAAGCGTGTTAAATGAGGAATAACCTCCAATAATGTAATTAACTGATCAAGTTTTCTATCGGACAATACGAGAGGATCTCCTCCACTTAATATTACCTCTTTGATGCTACTGTCATTTTGAATATAAGCTAATGCCTCTGCCCACTGCTCACGCCCTGCCTGTTGCTGTTGATAGGGAAAATGACGCCTGAAGCAATAACGGCAATGGATGGCACAGGCTCCAGTCGTGATGAGTAAAACCCGGCCGTTATATTTATGCAGTAAACCAGGGCTTTTATTTGCGTTTAAATCTCCAACCGGATCTTTGTTATATCCTTCTACAGGTAGCATTTCCTCTGCTTGAGCCATAACCTGCAGCAATAATGGATCGTGAGGGTTGCCAACCTGTATTTTATTGGCGTATGCGTGGGGTATTTTAAGGCTGAATTGTTGAGTGGCAGATAGGTAGTTATCGAAATCTTCAGTAGTTAACTTAAGCTTCTGAAGCAGTTGAGCAGGATCGGTAATAGCGTGTGATAGTTGTTGCTGCCAGCTTAACTTTGATAATTGTTGGGCGGGTATTTCTTTTATGAGCTCTAATGGATGCATATTTATATTTATTTTAAGTTTATTTCACAAACACACAGGTTAATCATCGAATTCGTTAATAAGCGAGTTATTCTCAAAAACCATAAAATATCTAGCCTATTGTCTTATTTTTGATCAAATTATTCTATTTGATGCTTAATATTTTTGGCATTAAGGCTGGTTCCGAGTATCATATGCGCTGCTTTTAGCCTAGATATATCAGCTATTCGTTCGGCTGGATAATAAAATCAGGCTCAATGTTCATAATTAAGGGTTATTTACACATGGCATCATACAGTACCAATGAATTTCGTGGCGGTCTTAAGCTAATTTTAGATAATGATCCGTGCTCAATTATTGAGAACGAGTTAGTTAAACCCGGTAAAGGGCAGGCTTTTAATCGTGTTAAAATGCGTAATTTAAAAACTGGCCGAGTGCTAGAGAAGACATTTAAATCAGGCGAGTCAGTAGAAGCTGCTGACGTAATTGATGTTGATATGGAGTTTTCATATAACGATGGTGAGTTCTGGTATTTTATGGATCCCAATACGTTTGAACAGGTGGCTGCGCCTGATTCTGCATTAGTTGATTCTGGTAAATGGATCAAAGCTCAGGAATTATGTACAGTGACCTTATGGAATGGTGCGCCATTAGTTGTTACAGCACCCAATTTTGTTGAATTAGCGGTCACAGAGACTGATCCCGGTCTAAAGGGTGATACGGCACAAGGTGGTACCAAACCAGCTACTCTTGAGTCAGGAGCGGTAGTTAAGGTTCCTTTGTTTATAGAAGAAGGAGAGATGTTAAAGGTTGATACGCGTAGTGGAGAATATGTATCACGCGTAAAGTCGTAATGACTCAGCGCTGGCAGCCAACAGCCGCGCTTAAAACACTTAAAGAAAGAGCCCGAATACTGCAAAGTATTCGGGCTTTTTTTGATCAACGAAACGTGCTGGAAGTTGAAACGCCAGTTATTTCCAGGGCGGCCATTACTGACCCACAAATAGAAAGTTTTTCCACGCAGTTTCATCAAAAAGATTTTTATCTGCATACATCTCCAGAATTTTATATGAAACGGTTACTTGCTTCGGGTAGTGGTGATATATATCAAATTGTGAAGGTCTTCAGGGATGATGAAAATGGAAAAAATCATAACCCGGAATTTACCATGCTTGAATGGTATCGCCTGGGTTTTAATCATCACCAGTTAATGGATGAGATGGAGTTGTTATTAAGTCGGTTGATGATAAAAGGAAAAATTAAATTTCAACGCTTGAGTTATCAGCAGGCATTTATTAACCAGTTTGAAATTGATCCGTTTGATTCTGATGTTTTCCAGTTAAAACAAGTCGCAGAAAGATTCAATATTGAAACACCGCAGGGCATGGATGATGACAGGGATATGTGGCTCGACTGGTTGATGGTGGAAAAAATTGCAGCTGATTTTCCTAAAGACATTTTTACTTTTTTATATGACTATCCTGCTTCGCAAGCTTCATTGGCGCGTTTAGATAAAGAGGACTCACGTAAGGCAAATCGATTTGAGTTGTTTTATGGTGAACTTGAGTTGGCGAATGGTTTTTATGAATTGACTGATGCTGATGAACAGGCAAAACGTTTTGATAATGATAATATTGTTCGTCAACAAAGAGGGCAGAAATTAATGCCGATTGATGAGTGTTTGCTGGATGCTTTGAAATCTGGTTTGCCTGAGTGTTCCGGGGTGGCGATTGGTATTGATCGGGTAATGATGGTGATAATGGGGGCTGATCATATTAATGAGGTTATTAGTTTTGGGGATGAGTTTTCGGGGTAGTTTTTTTTCAGCTGTTAGATTATTTGCAAGCTCTTCTCTTTATGGGAACGTGAATTCTGTGTAGTCGCCGCGCTGGCGACTTACTTTTCTTGCAACAGCGCAAGAAAAGTAAGCAAAAGAACGCCGTCCTTTAGTCGCTTGTTCTCATTAAAAAGCTAATGAGAATTCCCGAAAATTGTGAAGAAGACTTCCAGTAGTATATTCACCTGTTAGTAATTACTCCGTTACCGGGTCGTCCCGGTAAGCCGTCCAGGCTTATCGTGACTCAAAATCACATCCCTGTGATTTTGCCCCTGGATGTATACAATTTTCGGCAAGCTCCAGAGGAGAGGTGAATCAAAACCAAATCAAGTCGAAACTTCAAAAGAAAATTTCTATTTCATACTGTCATACCCGAGAAGATCTTCTGGAGAGATCTTCAATATGCGAAGCATAACCTGTAAGGCGTAGGGCAGGAACCCGAAGTAATGTTTGTGTCGGGTATCCAGAGACTTTGAACAAACAAAATTAAGTTAAAGGCTGATATATAGATATAACGCAGTAGTAATTAACTTTTGAGTTACTCCCTATTATGCAAGCTGAAGTTTGTATTCGATATAGATAATATTCTGCTTGCACCACAAAGCGAACATCTATGTGCCTGGAAGATTAGCTGAAATCTTAGCTATAACAGCCATTCAGGTATCATTGCCTGAATGGCAAAGTTTGTCAATATATGCCATAATTTATACAGAGGTGATAAATTATGGCAACCATGAATGTTTCTTTACCAGACCCAATGAAAGAATGGGTTGAAGATCAGGTCGGAGGCGGCTTATACAGCAATGCCAGCGATTATGTCCGTGACTTGATCCGTCAGGATCAGGAGACTCAAAATAAACGTGAACTCCTTATCAAAGCGTTACATAAAGGTGAAAAAAGTGGTATCTCGAAACGAACTCTAGATGATATCTGGAATGATGTGAAAGCCAGTAAACGGTGAAATATCAATTAACGGATGAAGCAGACAGGGATATTGAAAAAATTCTAGCGTATTCAGTAGATAACTTTGGAATAAAACAAGCCGAACATTACTTTGATGCACTGAAAGATTGCATACAATTATTAGCTGATAATCCAGATATTGGACACAGCGCTGATGACATCTTACCTGAATATCTTCGTTTCCCATACGAAAGCCATGTGATTTTCTATAAAAAGTTCACCGCGTCAATTCTTGTGGTAAGAATACTCCATGAACGTATGGACTCTAAATTACACATTAAATAGTAGAGCATTGTTGGTCGACTTTATAAGGCAAATTCAGAGAGCTCATTCTGAGGATAGTTAATGAGTACTGGATTCACCACAAAGCGGTCATTAAAGAAGATTTAATATTAAGGCTGATTTCCACTAAAATGCCGTTATAATTTTTACTCTGACCCCAAATATTATATTCGCCGCTCTATAATGATCATAACCACCATTACGTTTAATTTCACGACTAATGGTTGAAGGTGAACGATTTAGTGCTGTGGAAATCCCTCGCATCGATTGCCCAAGCACAAGGCTACGTGAAATCTCTTCACGTTCGGAAAGTGTAAGCGACATCTTAGATCGTTTTCGAGGTGCAGGACGGATGCCTCCACTTGGCGATAATAAACTGAATATAGAGGAAGACTCTCTATCAAATAAACGCCCAATAGAGCTTTGAGATTCACCGCGTTGCCAGCGATCCCATATCTCATTTTTCTGTGCCGTTGTATATTTTATGCGTGTTCGATAAGCCATCTACAACACTCCATTTTTTTAGTTCAATGAGTATAGTGTTGCGTCGACCAGTTGAGGTCACCCCACAAAGCAGTCATTGCAAAACTGGCAGTTGCAGCGCAGTAAGCTATCAGAAAAAAACGATTTTAATTAAATTGATACTTATAGTTCGATTCAATATGCGATCCTCTTGGTTTAGTTTTAATACAAAAAATTAAAAGTGTTTACGAAAGCTGCGTTACCAGTTCATCAATACCTCTATAAGCATCTTTAAGCGATTTTTCATGTCTTTCATCTGCAAATTCTTGATACTCTGATTTAATTTCATAGAACTCCTCAACTCCCAGGTATTTACTGGCGGTTTTTACATGTGGCCCTAGATGATTCATCTTTTCTCTAATACCACCTATTTCAAAACCGAATTCTCCGCTTGACGAAATAAGCACAAGTTTCTTACCCGACATAATTGGCTCTATTGGAAAATCACCACGTGCTAAGTCAAAAGTAAATGTTTTGCCGATACGCACTACTTGGTCAAACCAGGATTTAAGCGCGGCTGGCATGCCGTAGTTATACATAGGGGAAGAAATAACAATAATGTCTGCCTGATCAACTTCATTAATTAAGGTATCAGATAAGGCTAACAATGCTCTTTGCTCATCTGTCTTTACTTCATCGGGTGTAAAAACAGCAGCAATCCAGTCCTGACTTATATACTCTGGTGGGTTTAGCCCTATATCTCTATGGATAATTTCATCTTCGGCATTTGATGTCATCCACTTATCCATAAAGTGCCCTGAAAGTGTTTTCGAAATAGAGTTGAACTCTTGTATATCGTTATCTGTTCTTCTTGCGCTGGTATCTATATGTAATATAGTTTTCACTTTTTATCCTTTTTCAGTTTGAATAAGTTATGGATAAATTTTGCTTGTGTAGGTAGCTATTGACAAATGATTAATATTGTCTTATAGATGAGTAAAACTTATCTATGGTGTTTGTATATGTATGCCAATCTCCCCCCTTTAAATAGCATTAGGTTTTTTGATGCTGCGGCAAGAACAGGTAGCTTTAAAAAGGCCGCAGAAGAACTTTGCGTAACGCCGACGGCTGTTTCACATCAAATAAAAGCACTTGAAGCTGTGCTAGGCACTTTATTATTTGTACGAAAAACACGGGCAATTGAACTAACTCACGATGGTAATTTGTTAGCCAAAACTGCATATAATGTTCTACAACAGTTGGCGAATACAGTGAGTGAAATATCGAGCACTAAAAATATTATTACCGTCAGCACGACATCTTCTTTTGCAGCAATGTGGTTAGTACCAAATTTAAGTAAATTTTATCAACTGCACCCTGATATAGAAGTCGCGGTAAAAACAGGTGAGCAACTTGATGATTTGGAAAAAGATAGAAGGGTTGATCTCGCTATTAGGTATGGCATTTATGACGAAACTTTAGCCAACGCATCTCTGTTGGTTACAGAAAAAATATGCATGTACGCTACTCCAGGTTATATTGAAAATCTTGCTTCTGGACAATCCATAAATCTATTAGAAACTAGATGGCAATTACAAAATACAAATCTTCCTGAATTTACGTGGCATGCACTACGAAAAAACTCAGGAAGTTATAAAAATATAGAAAGCGTTAGACAATTCACTCAAGAGCATCACATTATTCAAGCTGCTCTCGCAGGTCAAGGTATTGCCTTAGTGAGCAATTTGCTTGTTAAAAATGTGCTAGAGCAAGGTTGGTTAACTCAATGTGACTATGTAGAAACAGCTCAAGAAATTGAAGGATTAAGTTACTACTTATTAGTGCCTGAGCATAATGTTCATAGTAAAAGCATTATTTCGTTTAAGGATTGGCTTCTGGAAGAGCTAAAGTAGTAGATATACCTAAGTGAATGGCTCCTAAGCCCATTCTGCAGAAGTAAGGTTAGCGCACTCATTGAGGGTCAGCTACTGGCTGATAGTTGACTCTAAATAGCTTAAGAAAAAGGTCCGCTTACCTGATGAAGTGGAAGTTAAACAAGTAATTGTGAAAGCCAGTTATAGTTAGGAGTTTCGACATTAACTATACATTAGAGGTTAATTATAAATTTGAAAGGCTTATAAATCGTAGTTTTGAGTTTTTAACTATATTTTCTAAAAGTCGCTGGATATCCGATAAAAACATTACTTCGTGTAGCGCGCGCCTTAAAATGAGACAAACTAACGTTTGAAATGAGACAGTATTAAATGCCTGTTTGAGGTATGAAATGAGATACACGATATATGTATGCCACTTCAAATTCAATTTAATACCTTATTAAGGGTGGCTTAAATTCCTTTTAAAGCCACTTTAACCAAGTCCTACCAATTACATATTATAAGTTCTTTCTTTGGTTTGCGGCCCTGCTTGCCTCCTACAGTGTAAGTTATTGGCACTGTTTTCATCTTCAGACCCTTGAATACCTCTCGCATTTTGGGGCAATCATTAACACTTATTACCATGTTGCCTTTGATGCTGTTGGCTAGTTCAGCCATCTTTTTATAGTGATCGATACCAAAGTCTACACCGTAGCCTGCTGTGCCCCAGTATGGTGGGTCTAGGTAAAACAGGCTGTGTGGGCGATCGTATCTCTCAATACAGGACGACCAATCAAGGTTTTCAATAAACACCTGGTGCAGCCTTAAATGGGCACTGCTTAGCTCTTCTTCTATTCTTAACAGGTTGATGCCATGGGTGCGATCTGTGCCTGTTCCGAAGCTTTGGCCATCTACCTTTCCACCAAATGCATGCTTTTGAAGGTAGTAAAATCTGGCGGCTCTTTGTATGTCAGTTAGGGTCTCTGGGCGTTTCATTTTCTCCCATTCAAATACCTGTCGACTGGTTATGGCCCACTTAAACTGGCGTACAAACTCTTCTAAGTGGTTTTGTAGTATGCGGTACAGGTTAACCAACTCACCGTTGATATCATTGAGTACTTCAACCTTGCTGGGCTGCTTTTTAAAGAACAGAGCAGCTGCACCGGCAAAGGGTTCAACGTAACAAGTGTGTTCAGGGAATATGGGGAGTATTTTGTCTGCAAGGCGGCTTTTGCCACCCATCCAGGGTATAAATGGTTTTTTCATCGTGAGCCTCTTTTTTATTATTAACAATCTTGTGCTAGGCTGCCTGTTCCTGCGTCGACGTAGGGGGAAGCCTTGGCTGGCTCACGGTGCTTTGTTCACCGTGGTCGGCGGCTAGTTGGGTGTTGGTGCACCTGACTAGTCGCTTCTTTTTTTTATTTTATTTCTAACCTTTTCATTTTCTATAACCCTGGAATGCGACGAGCTCTAAACCAGGTGCTACGATTATTTGAAAAATCCGTAGCAATTGCTATATCGTTAATAGGATTCACAAAATATGCATTTACAGAATCAGTTGAACCATTAAAATATCGAAGCTCTGTTGTCTGATACGTATACCAATTAAGGGCACTAGTATGCTCGTTATATATTCTGGCGTTAAGATTCGTACCCCACTGACTGTTTAGGCTAGCCCAGGCGCTAAATGTTATTGATGATCGTAGCGTTACTAAAAAAGAAACTTCATACCAGCCAGCTATGTTTGGTTTAAATGAATACGCCGGGATACCATCAACCGATGCTGCTGTGTTGTTATATCGCCCACCGTTATTTTCATCAACACCATCAAACGCAAACCTTTCCCCTGCAGCTGTTGAGTAGCTCGCCGTTATATACGCTTTAAACGAAGGGCCATGATCGTGTTGATGAGCGGTTGTTCGCTCGTCAACAATCATCTCAATCACGTTGTTTGTAATTTCAGTGGTGGTGGTTTCTAACTGAATTTGGCAGTTATGTAATTTACCCGGCGGTATATCAGGAGCCACGGGGGTTACCGCTTCAATACCTTGCACAATAGAGGCTGCACCCGTGGCTTCGTCAATTACAATGCGATCAACTCGTGGGTTTGTTACAGGCGCTACAAATAAGGCAGATGTTTGCTGAGGCTGCGTAGCCAAAACACCACCAAAAACGACACGCCCAGCATCAATCAATATTGTCATATCAGGGGTGGCTGCCTCGTGCGCATAAAAATGGCCCACCGGATTTCCTACAGTTTCTAAACGTGGAAACCTTGAGTCTAATGCCGCTAATAACTGATCGCGTTTTGTTTTATCAAGTACGATTCCCTCTTCCTCAACAATGCCACAAACTTCTTCCTGCAAGGCATTCATAAAGTCACGTTGTAAAATTGTATTGTTGGCAAAAAACTTATTTGGTTTTGGCCCTACGGGTTCGGCTACTGGTAGAACATCTGCTGCGGTTGCGTCATCGACTCGATGCATAAATCACCTCTAAATATAATTGAAAATTACAGATGTATGCGCGGGTTTTAACGCCTGCATTACACACTCTAATAAGTTGTTTTCTGAAGAAACTAGTGGCTCACCCATCGTGGATGAACCCACTCGAAAATAAACAGTGTTTGCACCTATTGCGGCATTAACTTGCCACGTCCAGTTAGGCAGTTCTGTAATGGTAATTGTGAAACCCAGGCGCTCGGCGATATCTGTATAAAATTGTTTAGATAAACTTCGCTCAGTGGTTAACACACCCATTAGTGCATTGCGTCTTTGTTGCAGTGTGTTTAGCACACCTGTGCAACTATCTGGCAGGCCTGTTACGCGCTCCCAATCTACTAGTAATTCATTGGTCGTATTTGGAAAAGCTTCCTCTAATAAATTTAATGCACGGGCATCTATTCTTGCTAACTCTTCAGCTAAGCCATCGAGCAAATCTGTGAAGGTGTTGTCTGTTTCAGCACTCGGCCATATAGGCCCTTTAGGCAGCAGTGAAATCAGTAATTGTTTATAGCTATCTTTTGTCATATCAAGAGAATGTTACTGTGCCCATAGTTGCTATTTGATTTGTTGTGTGTGTAACGTCAGCTGCAGGGGCTGTTAAAACATGATCGGTTTCACCTGCAGCTAAACTTATGGCTTCACGAAGTCTGCTAATGCGAATAATGCCGCCTGGCTCACTATCGCGTTTTATTAAATCGGCTAACTCCGCTTTTATTGCATCTTGAACTGCTGTTGTGTTGGGCGTTACTGAAATGGTGAAATTGATAGGTGATGGCGCAGGCGCAACTGTTGTATAACCACCCACGGCTAAACCTACAGGTCGTAATGTTTCAACATAGTCATGAACGTCTGTTACATCAGCTGCAAGCGGAATGCCATCTGCATATTTATCGTCCATCATAAAACGTACTTTTACAGTGCCTGCACCATCTTCTAGTGGATAACACCAAGCTCTGGTGACACCAATTACTTCTAACGCCCAGGCAATATAATCATGCTTTGCACCACCCTGTGGCGGCTTTTGAATTCGAGCTTTTAAACGGTTATATAAGTCTTCATTGTTTTCTTTATCGACACCACCAATAAGCCCTGCAATATCAACGGCGGCCGAACTGTTTATGCCGGGTATAGGGCTTACAAACTGAAGCGTGCTGGCAGCGGCCGTGTTTGTGTCAACACCACCCGTAACCGATGTAACCGCAACGGTAACGCTGCCGGCAACAATAGTTGCGTCGGCATCTGTTGAAAATTCGATGCTATCAGAGCGCTGTAGTAATGAGCCTGCTGGTATTAACGTAGTGTCAACACCGCTGCAAGCAACATTGCCTTGTGATGGGCCTGCATCTTTGCGTGGCTGTTTTAAATAAATATTTGCATGGCGATCGAGCACTTCATCTTCGGCTGTGTCCATAATAATTTGATTAGACAACCAATCGAGATAACCATATAAACCGTGCACCGCACCTGAGTAGGCACGGTTTATTATATTTAATAAATTTCTACGCAACCTTGCATCAGTGCCAGGCAAACGGCTTTGCACATCTGATTCTGTTCGGGTAACAATTTCTCTTAAAGTAGATCGGCTAAAAGGCATTTATAATGACTCCAATGAATATTCAAAAATCTCATTAAACAAATTTTCATCTGCTTTAAATACTTTTACCTGTATGCCAAGTGTCGCGTTATCTAACCATTCAGTTGTAATATCTAACCTACTGGCTACGCCATCGTCTAACATCCATTGCAATGCCTCATCGGTGTATTCTTTAGCACGCAACAATACTGCCTGTGTTTGTTTTTCGCGGCCCAGCAACCAAAGGCGTGAGCCGGTTAAATCGCCATCAATGGCATTAAACGAATCACCCCACCAGCCTCGTCTGTTGTCACTACCATCTGGTATAACGTCATCAACTTCTGCCTGACGATTTGTAAAAAGTGAAATAATAATAGCGGTGCGCATACCGTTATCGGCTAACAGGTCATTTCCTTCTATAGCTAGATCAAACTCTGAAAAATTTATTTGTTTTAATGCAATATCCATTACGTCATGCTCGTGTCGGGTGGGCCCGTTGGGTTACCGTTGTCACCGTTAGGGTGTTGATGCAAATTGTAGAAATCGCGCATTTCCTGCATTGAGCCATTGGCGTCACTTACATTGCCTGTGAAATTTGCCTCGGGTGTATCTATGGTCAGTTTGGTTGCCGCTTTAATTAAAATTTCATTACCACGCTTAAAGTGAATAACATCGCCTTCATCGGTAAACAACGCCACTTCACCTTGTGATAAATCTTTTAAACGAAAACGCCTGTCAGAAACACAAAACACTATTGAGTGATCACGCTGGCCACCTAAACTGGTCAGTAAAACTTCTGCACCTTCTTTGGGGTGAGAGGTAAAACCATAGGGCTGAAAGTGCTCAACATCATCAAGCGTTTCGTTGGCGAGTAAATTAACCTGAAGTGTTTGTAAATTGCTGGCAGCATCAACCAAATTTAAAACACCTCGACTAACTAAATTATTAATACGTCGGTGATAAGGCTTTAATACTTTTTGAAGTCTGCGCACATCCATTAACCCCAGCCTCCGTCATCTGACTCTTCAGGTAGCTCAACCAGTTCAAATGCCTCTTTTGGCATTACCTGAATTTCTGTTACTTCGCCCTGAGATTCATCTATACCAAATTGCACTGTGGTTATGAGTCGGTCTTCATCAATACCTAAATACTCATCTTTCACCGGTACCATTTTATTAGGCAGCCACAACCCCTCTGCATGACGCCAACCCATAACGGTGTAAACAACAGCGCGACTTCTGCCATAGCGAGTGTTGCGCTCCCACTGTGCGCGTTTTTTACAATCATCGGAATCAACCGTGCCATCAACCACACTTACCATTGGGCGGTGACGGGTTATTTTTGTATCTTTAGACGTGCCTTTGTTTTCAGATGCCGATGCACCAAAGGCATTATCGGTGCCTGCGTTCTGACCAAGCACGGTATAGTCACTAAAACGATCACGGCTAGAAAATGTGCCACTGGCGCGCAGAATATTTTCACCCAACACCAATGCTGTTTTAATGCGCTGGGTACCGGCACGGGTAATAACTAAATTTCCCTCACGATCGCTCATTAAACGCACGGCACGAATTCTGGCTAAACGCTCTAAAAACTCAAAGGGTGACTCACCGCCATTAACGCTTGCTTTTTTAAATGGCTTACCAACATCTGTTTCAACTATTACCTTAATGCCAAATGGCTCACAGATAATATTTGCTAATTTATCGAGCGGTTGGTTTTTCCAGCTTTTGGGTTCAATAGCACAATCAACCAGGTCACCTAATTTAGAACGGCCGATGATATTTATTTCATGTTGGTTAGCATCATACTCAGGGGCCACTTCATCAACATTACCCGTTACCACTTTTGTATCGTCAATCCAAATTTCACAGGGCGTATCAGATTGAATAGGCCTGCGGGTATTATCATCTGACCAGCGTTCGGTTATGGTTAAATCAAACAAATCGGCAATAGACTCTATGCTCAAACGAACAACCACGCTCTTCCAACCCGCGTGAATTTTGCCATTTGTTTTTAATACAATTTCAGACATCGGCCAACACCTCTATTGACCTACCACCAGAAACAAAGCCAGGGTGTTTAATATGGTTACGATTAATTATTTCATTATCACGTGAAACATCATTATGAATGCGGTGGGCTAACACCAAAGCAGGCAACTGGGCCTCAGTTGTAAAATGTTTAATGCGGGGCATTTTTGCACCCCTTATACGGATGTCTTCAGCAATGGCCGCACGCAAACCACTCATGGCATTAAACACACCATCGCCCATTGGCTGTTCCATTTCTTCATCAATTGCACCCAGCACCTGGTCACGAATGTTTATAGCATCATCTAACGACTCCCAGTTTATAATTGCGATCGTTCTGCAAGCTTCAGCAATTGCACTGCGTTTCACCAATGAATTAAAGGCATCTGTATTTTCTTTAAGCTGCACTCTGTTGCTAGTAGCTACAGACATGTTTGATGTGTCTGTGTCAGAACCAAACAGGGTGGTGTAAATATCTAATGCCTGAAACGGGCTTTGCAGAGAGCTGCGAATACCGCTTAATGTGCCGGTAAGCGCACTGGCCATTTCAGCCGGTGCACGTATTAAACTGGTTATAGGGCCGGTGATGCCATCAACAACATTTTCAATAGCGTCTAAAGTGGTTTCAATGGTGTTTTGAACGTCTTCTACAAACTCCTGTATCTGGTTTAACACCTCAAAGTTTTCACCAAACTCTTCAATTGATTCGGCCAGTGTTTTTTCTGCTTCTTCTTCAACAACTTCGGCAGTTTCTGGTGTTTCAAAATTAAACTCAGCTTCGCCCGCTTCTAGCACCGTTAAATTAAACGTTGCCTTGCCACCTTCACGCGTGCTCTCTGTTTTTCTGGCGTCGAGTATATGCACATTCATGGTGCCGTAATATGGATGCACCATTACACCAATGCCTGGTGTTTCAATCGCCTGTATTAATTTGTTTCGGTCAAAATCGTAATTTTCACCAATAACAAAAATACGCATGGAAAATTGTCGACCCTTAAGGCCCATGTCTTGTACTTGTGGTTTATTTTGTAGTGGAAACTCATGCACCACTTTACGGTGACCAAATTCAAGATCATCAGTTTCTATCCAGAACTCAGCGTCACGAAATTTGCCACCTGGTGTAAAACGATCGCGCCAACTCATGGGTTCACCATTTGCATGCCGGTTTCTACATCCATGTTAATATTTGAGTTGTTACTTTTTAATTTTTTAACGATGGCGCGGCCTTCAGAATCTATCTTAATATCTAACTGGCCTATAAACGGATCTTTATGCTCTGCAACATTACGCAGTTGTAATCGCCTTGTTGCTTCACGGCCACCTAAATTTGACACTAACGTGTCAATTGTTCTGCCCTCTAAAAAAGAATTAAACTTGTTAGCCACTTGTTTAATTGGGCCTGCCAAAATATCATCCGCTGCACGTGAAAAACTCGTTGATGCATTTGCAAGTGAACCTTTAGATATATTTGCCGCTCGCGAGGAGTCACGTGCGGTTTCACCGTTAGCAATAACATTCATGAATTTTTCAATTGAACCTACTTTGCCGGTTCTTTGAAACTCACCTGAAGATGCATTAAATGCGCGAATGGCTTCAGCATCAAAAACCGAGCCCAGCAGGGTTTTTCTACCTTTTGTTTTAGTTACAATTTCAGCCATTAATTCATTAATTGGGCGAAGCACTTCGTTACCCTTTTTTAACTCTTCCTGGTCAAAAACTTTAATTCCGCCAGCATTAAGTTTTTTAATTTTTTCTTTATCTGAAAATGTTCTCAGCACAGCTTCAAAAGCTGTGGCAGCCTGCTCAGATGAACCCGTGCCTTGCCTTATTATTTGAAGTGCCGCGCCCATCTCTTGTAACGCTGGCACGCCTGTTCTGCCTAATGATGTATAAGCCGTTACAACCCGTGGCCCAAGCGCTGCTAAATTTTGTAATGTGAATGCACCTTCTTTACCTTGTGCATTTAAAATATCGAGCGCCTTCATTACTTCAGCAGGGCTCTTAATTCCAATTTTTTGAAACTCCGCTAATATGCCGCCAATGCTTGAACCATCAGCACCTGTTGCCTGCAATGCCAGGCCTATGTTTCTAATGTTTTGCTCAGCAAAATCTAGGTCACCTGTTTTTTCAACAATTTCGGCAATCGCAGCAGTAATGTTATCTGGGTTTATGCGGATATCAGGTGCCTGTGCCGTTTCAAAAATACGTTGTTTAAGTTCGTTCATTCTTTTTTCAGATGCTTTGGCCTGAATACCTAACCGAGTAAAGCGTTCTTCTAAATCTAAAACACCTCGAACGGCGAAACCTGTCGCAACACCCGTTGCTAATGCTGTATACCGGTTACCCATTCGTTTAATGGCTTTGCCGGTGCTGCTTAATGAGCGACGCAGCAGTTTGTTATTGCGAATAGTTTTACTGGCAAAGCGAGTCATGCTGCGCGTGTAAGCTCGAGCACGACTGGCTAAATTGCCACGTAAATCAATAACAACTGATGTTTTTAAATCACTCATCTTTATCCAGTAATGTTAAGTAACAAAGCACGCGTTGAAGCGGCATAGTATGTATATCGGTTTCAGACCATCCGGCGTGAATGGCAAGGGTTAGCACAGCCGAGTTAATCGCCTGACTCTCCCTCACTATCTCGCCCCCGTTGAGCGTTTTCCTCCGCAGTTATTTTTTTCATAGCCGCTGTTTCAAGCTCTTCAGCTTTTGATTGCAACAAGTTGTAATCTAGTGGGTCTAGACGATATATTTCATCTAACGATAATGGCCCGTTAACATTACCAATTGAAACAATTTGTCTGCGCAACATATGCACACCAGCTAAGGTTGGGCTGGTCACCAGCTCGGGGCCATTTTCGGTTTGCATTAATCGCTCGGCATTCACCTGTGACTCAATAATATCGCCAGCTGTAATGTCGCGAATTTTTGCATCATAAAGAAGGTCTTCACCAATTTTGTAACCCACAATTAAAGGTACGTCTATTATGGCCATGGCTATATCAACTCATCACATTCAACGGCATCCATTTCCATATCAACTTCTTTACCATTAAGCGTGGGTGGCTTTGTTGTGTAAGCACCGCGCAGTGTAAATATCACTCCTGTGTCAGTTTCAAAACTCAAAGTCGCATCAGTAAGTTTGCCCAGTGCCAGTAGACTTGTGTCTTTATCATGTGCCATTTTAAATGAAACAGAGGGTTGCTCATCTTCCTCAGTGTAACCATGCACACGTCCACCGCCTTTTTCAGTGGTGCGGTTTACACCGCCTGGGTTTAATGTTGCACCGTCTTTTGATTTTTTTTCTTGCCCATCAATACGGATGGTCAGTCTGCCTGTTAGCTGTCCCATAATTTTTTACCCCTTAACGTTGAAACTGAGTTTTTTGTGCATGCACGCGATACTGGCCAACTAATGTGGGCGAGTCTTGCACGTTTAATCGTGATGGGTCGCCCGCATCAATTTGCACAACCAGTGTGGCTTTATAGTTGTCGTAATCTTGCACCCAGCCGTTATCTTCCATCACACGGTAAAGCGCTAATAATTCAATTTTTGCAATTTTTGGTTGCATAACGGGTTGGCCAACACCTACACGGGCATTGTCTTCTGCCAACTTATGTCGTGGAAATTTTTGTGCAAACAGTGAACGCTGTTCAAAACGAAAACGTTCAAGCGTTTCAGGTGTGTTGATGTCCAGGTAAGAATCATCGGGCAGGCTTGCCGCATTTAATTGATACATGGTTATCTGGCGTTCAATTTGTACTGAACCGTCACCCGCCACGGTGTAGGTTGCAACGCCATCAAATAAAAGTGTGTTGCGCTCTGAATTTGTCCAGCGATCAGCAATAGCCGGTGGTAGAACACCGGGTAGTTTTAACGTTTGTAATGGTCGAGCCGGGTCAATGCTTAAAGCGGCGGCGGCAACAACTGAATTAATAGATGCCCAAATATAAGGCGGCGTGGGTGATGTGTTTATGCCCATGCAACTTACATGTGGGTTGTTTCCGCCATTACCGAAAGTTGAGGTGTTGGCCAACGTGTCTTTAAAAGCACAAAATGCTCTGGCACCAATTTGTTGAAGTGGCCCCCAGCGTGCATCTAGTTCGGTTTCAAGTGCCACCAAATTTGGCGCATCAGTGAAAGGCATTACCATCCAGTTCCACCATTCATTTCCCATGGCGGCTATGGCCGTGCTCAAGTCAGGGTTGGTAACACCTGCAGCCATAGCGCCAAACGTGATGGCAATGCCAGAGGGTGTCGACTCTCCATAGTAATTTAAACGCACATCAATATCGTTGCCCGTTTCACCTTTCCATTTACAGGTGAGGTCAACTTGCTCAGTGGTAACACCATTTACTGCTGCTATTACCGGCAGAGAGGTGTCTGCATTTATGGCTGCGGCAATTGCCGTTGCTATGGCGTCTTGTGAGTCTGCACTGTTTACTGCAACATTAATTTTTTTGCCTGCAATATAAAGCGAGAGCGTGCCACTGGCCGTGGCTGCACCAGTGGTGGTTATGCTACCAGCGGCGGCTACACCTGCACCGGCTTCATCAAGTGCAATGGCCCATGTTTCTATAAATTGGTTCGCTGCTTTTAACGCTTTTATTTGTTCGGCCAACATAGAGCCACGGCCAAAAAAGGTTTCTGCCTGCTCTACACTGGTTACCAATGTGGGCACACCTTCAGCTACGCTGCCCGCTGCTAAGCGTTGTCCAACGATTAATACTTTAAAAGCAATGTTTGAGTTACCGGCCAATGAATTGTCAAATTCAATAAAGGTGCCAGGCACTCGCAGGTTAGCGGGTATATTATTAAATGAAATGGGCATAGCTTATAACTCCGATTTAGTGGCAGCTGGGCCATTGTTTTTAGATGATTCTTTTTTAACTTTGTCACGCAAACCTTTTTCAGCTTTTTTAAAATCTTCAGCTGATGTTTTCATAACGTCTTTATCTTTTAAACGACGTAACCAGAAACTGTTCTGTTCAACTTGTGCACCGTGGGCTGGCATTATCTGGTTTTGTTTTTCAGGCATACGAATAATCGTTTTTTCTTTTGCTGGCTTTATATAAATAGTATTAATGGTTGGCATGGATTATTGCTCCAGTGTTAGGTTGTCTACGGCCGCTGGTTCATCAGCGCCCGGTACCAGGGAATGATCTGCATTAAATGTAGCGAAATCATTCATGGCGCTTGTGTCTGCCTGATATGACTTTTCAAGCATGATTGTGAAGGTTGCCGCATAAACGGTGACACCCTGTTTATCTAGAGGCACGGTGAATAAATTTTGCGCTCGTTGAAAACTAAATGTACCCACTTCAGCAATGAGGTGGTTATCAATTAACGGAATGAGCTGATCAATGATATTGTAAGCACCTATAACGCGTGCTTCACCTTGCCTGCGTTTTTGTTGGTCACCTTGTCTGGTTACCGCATAACAGGCCCACGTTGTTTCCCATGAGTGCTGGCCTAAATTTCTACCCCCTAAAAAAGACACGTAAACTGCTGGTGATGAGGTAAGCATGGTTTTAATCATTGTAAGCGTTAACGCACCCGGCAAACTTTCAACGGCGCGCAGCGTGTTATTAAATGCCTCTTTAATGGTGGTTATTAAATTGTTTTCAACTTGCGTTAACATTAGTTTAAAACCTCATTTAAAAAGTCTTTAACAATGCCATTTATTTCATCTTCATCGTCGTCATTAATGCCAATGAAAGCGCGCTGTTCAATTGTGGTTGCACTGTTACGACCTGTTTCACCACCAAACTGGTGAATGGCTGCATAAATCATATCGCTGCCATGCTCAACACTATCGTCACTGGGTATATGTGTTATTGAATCTCGAAGGTGAGTTTTATTAACCAGTGTTTTTCCACCTTCTTGTTTTGCCCGTTCGCTTTCTATCCAGGGCACACCTTCTGGGTCAACACCTTCTTTAAAACGTTGCGTCACTGATGAATCTAAATAGCTGCCTATTTCATCGAACATTTCATAGCTGTTAAAGTTCTCTATGTTTTTCATGGCGCGCATTACTTCGCGGTCATCAATTTTATATTCGAGTTTGATACCGCTCATTAGTAAGTGTCCCAGTCTGTTTTGCTAGTACCCTGACGTGCCACCATTCGCCCAGGTGGTGATGCAACGCCCGTGTCTAATTCACCGAGGCTGGCTTTATTCATTGACACATCACGCAACCAGCGAAGGGCTTCTTTGTTTCTGTTTTCAACTTCTTCAGTTGTGCGATTGTCACTTAATTTAAAGCGAACAATGTCGCTGCAAAATTCGGGTAGTGGGCTTTGGTCTATAAACGCCTGACCAAGTGGCAGTGGGTAGCGTGAGCTGATATATGAGTCTATTAATTTTTCTGCAGAACTAATGGCAACTTGAATGCGAACCAATGTTTGGTCTGCATCTGCGATTTCTTGCGCGGTGTATGCTGAACGATCACCTGCAGTTACCGTTAAACGCAATAGGGTGCCGTCAACTGCGGGGTATTCAGAAGCAGCTAGTAAGGCTATTTCTTCGTCACCGAATTGATCGAGTATAATTGTGGGTGTTGTGTATGGCATTTAATTCAATAACTTTATACGTTTAGTGGATAACCATTTGATTTTTTAGACTGCTTTGGCCCGATAGTTATGTCCCAATCTGGAAACCATATGCCGTCAATTCCTTTTGGGATTGAATTTGACCAATGTTTAAGACCTTTGAACTCACCAGCAAACCCATCTATGTACTCAAAGTTAAAGCAGTAGTCTACAAACGCCTGGCTTATATCTTGTGAATAAGTGATTTGACCGCTTGATACAGACCTTGTGCCTTTTCGCATTTCAATGGCTTGCTCTGTCAGAGTTGTAACAGGTACTTCACATTCCACAGCTACATCTAAAACTAAAGCCCATTGAGCCTGTGAATAGGCAACCAACCCATGTTCCCATAAATTAACTTGAGCGCCTGTTGCTTTAACCCACTCAAAGAAACCGATAAGTTTTTGACGTCTTACTGCTTCACTATCCGTTGTCGGAGCTATATAACCCACGGGCCATGAACTCATGTTAAGTGGGTCAATATCATCTGGGTAATACTTTTCAAAACCAGCGAGAGGCAATGTTGCTCTCGCTATATGCACGCCGTAACTTTCTATTGTTTCTTCAAGTGCGCCCGCATGTTCACCCCCAGGATAAACCATGCTTGTAGGCGTGTAGCCCGTATTTTCTGCTATCGCATTTACATTATCTGTGATCTGTCTTGTGAAAAATAACTCAGAGTTATAAGAAATATCAGCGGGCGCTGATTTAATATCCGTTTCATTTTGTGTGCCGAACATTTCTGTGCTTGGTTCACCTGCGTACTTAACACTAGCCGCACCTAGAATAACCCCTACACGAACTGTATCTTGATCAAAAGTTTCAGCACTATAATCAGTTTGTGTATTAATAAATGTAACTAAATCAATGACGCTATCATAAGTTGATAAAACTATATTTAAATCCTGCGCTGCATCAACTGTTGTCGTAAGTGAGTCACCCACTATATCGAGACTAACTGCTGTACCTAAACCAGTGTATTGAATGCGGAATGAAAACAGATCACTCATATTTGCTGAATGCGTTGTATGTATATATAGATCATGACCCTGTGACTTAGATAGTCTAGCAAGATCCCATTTAGCAGGAGTCATATCTCTTTCTTGCCAGTCAATAGCCCAGCCGCACTTAAGACCTCTTGAATTACATTCAGCTACTAAGGCTTCAAAAGCAGTCTCATTTTTTGAATCGTCAATATTAAATGATACCGAACCATTCATGAATGAATTTTTCAAAACTGGCTGGTCACTTGTTACATTTGTATCAACTGTTTGAAAAGTTGTTTTAGCAAAACGAGGTGCAGGTAGGATAAATGAATTATTTATATTCATTGTGCCTATGCCTGTTAATTTAGTGAATGGATATATATCATTATGCGGGGCAGCACCACCAATAGAAATGCAATTATTATAGGTTAATGTCCCCGCCCAGGCAGATTCAGCATATCCGTGGAAGCCATACGATCTAGCAAGATAAGACTGATTTATATTTATGTTGTGCGTAGATGATAGCGCGTACACATCACGATTAACTTTATTCGTGCAAAAATTAGTTATAGTTACGTTATTCGCAACACTTCCATCGGCATAAACGCCATGACGTAAATTGTTAAGAATTAATGTGTTTAGTATTATGTCTCTAGTGGCTGTCACATTATGGCATCTAACACCATCTGATTCTGGGCAATCTGTGATAACTATTGGCACATCAGACGTTACCTCAGAATAAGAAGCGTAAAGCATTTGCTTTAATACACTATTCGTATAATTTTGAATCCAAAATATAGCACCCCTCGTACCTTTTATAAATCTATACCAACCGTCACCATTTGCAAAAATAGCGTGCACATTACCTGCATTTAATCCATCAATGCGAACATCACCATAGATATAAAAATAACGTCTAAATGCGGCTCCACCTATTTGACCAGGTGGAAAATAAACACCTTCAGCAATATGCAAGCTATCACCGCTGCTTAATAGGCTTATAGCATTTGCTGTTTCTATTTTTTGATAAGCTGGCGTTGAAACACCAAGTAAGGCCGTAAAGTAAGGGCTTTCTGAAAAACCTGTGTCATCTGCGCATTCTTTGTCTATGAAACGAACTACCACTTTAGACTCCTGCATTCCATGAAATCACATGTGCATTACCTGCTGTTTCGTTACAAATTGCTGCAAATTTTGCATCTAGTGGCACACCTAATGGGGGTAATTGATAATCAATAAGCGGTGGAATTGGAAACCCTGTTGTGGCCCCACCTGCAACGATATTTAATCTCGAATTTGCTTCTTCCTGAGTAGCACCAAAAGCTAGTCTTGAAAATTGACCTGTGAGCCCCCTATTAAATATAAAGACTCTTCCTCCGCCAAACTCCACCCCTTCAGGAAGCGGTGCTGCTATAGCCGTATTATTCATAACTAAATCTGGATGATACTGAGTAATTTTAAAACCATCTGCTACGAACAAGTCACCAGCTGAAGATCCTTGAAAAGGTTTAGACTTAACCGGTGATAGTGAATCTCTACTGTAAACATCGCTCATAATCTAACTGCCTTATTAACCGTTAATTAAAGCCCAAACATAATCCAGCTCTTCAGCTTGAATAATGCTGCCTGTTATTTTTGTTATCGCTTGCAATTTTGGTTTTGAGTTTTTATCCCAGTGGCTTTTTGTTGCTGGGTCTAATTTTGTAATCGCATTTTTAATTAACTCAATGCGCTCATTTGATACTGGTGTTTCAGTTTCTGCCTGTTTGCCTTTCACTGGTTCTTTATTTTCTGCAGATAAAGTTTTATTCAGCGCGTCTTCATCAAAATCAGCATCTTCATTAAAGTAGCCATCAACATCTTTAGCTGAGCCAACATCAACCAGGGCACGTGCATGATCTTCATCATCCATTGTGAATTCTTTTTGATATATGGTTTTGCCTTTAAACTTAATGGGGTTTATGGCAAATAAAACGATTGCGATTGTGATTTCATTTTTTGGCATGGCTACCTCTGTGTTGTTGGGTATATAACCGGAGCTTTATCCCACTCCGGTTATCTTCTTCTACGCTTCTTCGTGGGTTATTTTTTACGCTACTGCGTTTTTAATAATAAAGCCTGCGGTGATGCCTGTTTGAACAGGCGCACGTTCGTGTGTCATGCCGTAAACCCAGCTTCGAGATTCTTGATCCCAATATGGCACCTCTACAAGTGGGTGGCCTTCCATTTGGTATGTGAAACCATAACTGGGCTCTTCTGCGCCCATAGCATCGGTTGGTGAATAAGTTAAAATCGCGTCTTTGCCCCAGATGTCGATGCTTGCACCGGCACCATTAAAACCAATGGCTTTACCCACTACGACACGTTCTACTTTAAATATGGCCGCTAATAAATCTTCAGTGACTACACCCGTTTGTGTGTATTTAATTTTATCGAGAATGGCTGGGTGATCTTCAAGCTGCTCGAAAACCTTAGCTGAAATCTCTAAAACATTAGGGTACACACCAATGCTAGAGCGAACCGCTTCACGGCCGGCTTTAACATCGCCAATGGGGTCTGAGTTTGCATAATCATTCCATTGATCAGTGCCAGCTAGTGTGACCTGATGATTCGCGTCGTAGTTTGCAAGATTGGTTGCAACACCCGCTGCCTGATTTTCTAAAATAAGTGAGCCGCTTTTTAACACCAGGTTAACCGCACGTGTACCTAAATTGATGCCGGGTACCTGGCTGGCATCACGCATGTGCTCACGTGGCACTACGGCATCTAGTGCATGGTTTTCTAATGCATAAGGTTTACCCTCATGCCCGAAAGTTGCGCGTTTTGCTTTAGAGCCCGGCGCGCGCGCTGTGTTATATAAATGAAATGACGATTTATCAAACTCAATAATCTTGCCGCCACTTTGTGCCACCGGCACAATGGGGAACAAAACAGTTGCAACATGGTCGGGGTGTTTATAACCCAGCGATACGCGTGACAGTATGGGGTCTATAACTTGGTTCTGTGGTGAATTGGGCATGATTACGTGTCTCCGTTAAATCGCCATTAAATTAGTTTTAAAATACAATTTATTCAGGTTTAAAAATTAGTTGGGTATTAACACCGCTTCGAGCTTGTCACCGGCTGCACCCGCCGCCTGCATTGCACGGCCAACAATAACGCCTGCAACTCGTGTGATGTATTGCCCATTGGCACCCACTTGAAGCAAAGCATCTTTTGCTATAGCGGCACCGGCTTCAACAATGGTGGTGCCTAACATATCAACACCCACTTGTGAGCCAATGGCGGGGGCATCTTCTGTTGTTGCGCCAAAGCTGTTACCGGCTGCAGTGGAGTAGTTACCGTCCTGGTTTACTGCACGGTTAGCTAACACTAATGCAGCAGCGGCAACAGATAATGTAAGTACGGGGTTTTTAGTGGCTGGCATAATTTTTTACCTATATATATGTGTAAAGTTATGTAACGTTATTTGTGAGTTTTAAATGTGCAGTTACGAAACCGCTATTACAGCTTCAACGTAGTCACAGTTATTTTGCTTCATGTATTCATTTGCTTTGTTATGAATAACTAATCGCTCGGCATCAACTACTGCGCCTTCAGGTGCATTGAATGAGGTCTCGCTATTTGTATTTATTTTGTTACCGGCATCTGACTCATTCATATCAACCTGCACGGGCAGCTGCTTGGCAAAGTCTTTAAACCAGTCGATGGGTTATTTTTTAACATCAGTTTTTGTGTCGCCTTCGCCCTGGCTAAACTCTAGCTCAACGTCACCACCCGAAAGAGCAACCATGAATTCAACAAACCCTGTTGCCATGGAGGGCGTTAGTGTGCCTGCTTCGATCATGTCATCAGCTGTTGCCTGAAACTCAACAGTTAGTTTGTCGGTTTGGCTTTTTTTAAGTTTGTCTTGCAGATCGGTTTTTTCAGCGCTGAAACTCGAAGTGGCTTCTGCCGCTGCATCATCTTGAATTTTTTTAATTTGTTCGTCAGTATATTCTTTAGGCACGGGTGCATCTCCACTGTCTTTTTTATGGGGTTTGTTAAATGAGGAATCGTCATCAGGTTTCATGCGTTGTTCAGTCGCTAATTCTGTAAGCCCTTCAATTTCATAATCGGGCAATACAGTGTCAGCCGTTTCAAGATCAAATTGAGTAATAAGAAATTCACGTAAACGGCGAAAAGTGCGGGCAACTACGTTTGTTGCATAAGCGTCACTCATAAAGTCAAAGCTTTCACTGTCGTCTTCACTGAATGAAACTTGTTTTAAGCCTTCAACAGCGGGAGCCGCTGCGCCTAACCAACCCACATGTTTTAAAAACCAACCGTTGCCACCTTTTGAAATGCGTATTGAACGATTGGGGAAGCGTTTGTTTTCAACCATTTTGCTGAACTGTTCATCTACATCGGTAAACTTGCCAAGTAAAACATCACCGACACGCTTTAATGATTCAGTCCAGGCATAAGATGGGTCATCAATTTTAGGGTGGCCAATAACTGCGGGAGCAGGTTTGTGGTTAGCGATCATTTCATCAAGGTCGCTATGGGTAAAATTTTGAGTGGTGCCATCAGATGATGTTTGCTCACCAGAGCGAAACAACTCGATGTAATCGTCAAAACCTTTGAAATCTGTATTTGTATTTGGCATGACCGAAGTTTGCGTCATGTGGTAGAAAAGAACTAAGGGAGAAAAATGTCTCCCCCGTTTATTTGTGCAGGCGTATTAATAGATTACATGACAAAAATTAAGTCGACAAGGCGCAAGCGCCTGTTATTTGAAAATTGCACCCAACAAGCCACCTGCAACCCGATTTAAAACCGATTTAAAATCGTTTGTACGGGGTTTTGATGTTTTTTCTGGGTCGATATAGCGATTAAGGGCTTAGATGGGCGCTACGTGCGTTATTTATAAGTTTGTTTTTTCAATAAAATATCGTTATGAATTTAGGCAAGTCGATAATGGCAGCGGTTTGAATGTGGGGATAATTTCAGTGCCACCGCTAAGCGTTTTAAATTCAAGATTACCAGTATAAATGTGGCATTTATTTCGAAGTGTTTGACTTTTTAAAAACAAGTCGTTTTCATTTTTAAGAACTGCGATTGTGAAATCGATTGCTTCATCATTATGCCAGTCGCTTAATTCATATATTATATACCCATCAACCAGCTGGGTCGCTTCGAACATTTTATCCTGTCTCTTTGATTTCTTAGAGAGCTCACTCCAGAACACATAATTGATGCCTTCATTTAAACTGCCCTCGTGCTTTGCACTATATAAGAAAGCGGCGATACCTTTTGGGTAAACTCCGTTAAACGCATTATCTGTTAATATTATTTTTACCATAACTACGCCATTAGTTAATAAACCTATATACAGCCTCTTATTATTTGAAGTGTATTCACGATTACCGCCCTCAGTGTTTGCCAACTCAGATATGGCCTTAATTACCCATGCCTCGGTTTCTTTTTTTATTTCTGGTATGGCTGCACCTGATAGGGTTGAGAGCATTGCCATGCCACTAATGGCATTATCATCAGTAAATGCAAACGCTAATGTGATTTCAGCTACGTTTTTCTTTGGTCCCATAATATTAACTAATATTGGGATGCTATCTGTTGGAGTATGTCGAAAGACTATTTGGCCTTTATCATTCTTTGCCTCAACAAAATCTTTTTCGTTTATTAAGTCATATGTTTTAGACGTTACAATTTTAACTACCTCACTGCGCTGCATTGAAAATGCATTAAATGAACAACACATTAATAACAATAACCATGTAAGTAATTTCACTTTATAAATTCCTTTATTGAATTCTGACGAATTATGTCAATGTGATGATCTAATATTATTTACACTGATTTTATAAAACTTATTGCCTATCTTTATAGTCTCAATAATTAATAACAATAAATACAGGGAGTAGTGCATCATGCCAGATTGTAACGGCATTGAACTTATCGCCATTTATAAATGGCTTAATCAAATGCAACGAGCATTAAAAAACAGTAATAAATCTCAGTATAAATACGCCCGTGCAATGATGTTGCTCCATATCAACAACTTACCCTGACTCATTAGCGACTTACTTTTCATCTGGCAACTCAACACCTGCCATGGCGTAGGTGGTTTTTATCCAGGCCTTTAGTTCGTCTTTTGTACAAGCTTGCTCTAAAGCATGTTCGGTTAGCACCATTATTTGAGGCTTTCTTATGTTTAGGTTCATTTCATCAGCCGCATCCAGTACCAGTAACATAGCTGATGAGAACTCTTCAGCCGTAAAATCTCCCAGCTCTATTTCTTTGCCATCAGTATCAAACATGGGAACAACGGGCTTAGCCTTAATACTTGTTATTACATACTGAACATCTATACCAGATTCTGCGATCCGATTGAAATATTCACCATCGGGATCACGAGCCGACTCATCATCTCTTTCATAAAGCCCCTGTGTTTTTGGTGTAACACCGCCTAATTCGGCTAGCTCTTTCGATTTTTTACCAATCCTTATTCTCTCCTCTTTCAATCGAGAGCCTCTAGACGGTTCATTTTTATTTTTATCACTTGACATACGGTTAATTCGATATTATAAAGATAACCATTCGGTTAATTTGTTAAGTAGCAAGAAACCATTAATACCATTTATTTGGAGTATTCATGCATTACGCAGACATTATAGCGACTCTACACAAAACAGGGTATCCGCCTTGCAAAGTTGCAGACAATCTGGGGGTTTCGCGCTCTTCTGTAAGTCAGGTTATTCGAGGCACAAGCACCTCATATGATATTGCCACTTACATATCATCGGTAACCAATAAAACACTAATCAGGCTCTGGCCTGATGGCCGGTATAACAAACCACCCAAGCGAATTCGTGAGGCGCAAGCCGCATGATTAAGATTCTTCATCGTTTGCAAAAGGGCTGCCCAGCTCGGCTGGTTCATCAAACAACCATGGTGACCATGGCAAAAAGTTTGCCTGCCATAACATCTTACCGCGAGCAGCTCGCACGTTGCGTGAGTTTGAGTTGTCACTTAAAAGGCACGGGTTATCAAAGTAGTGCGCCATGCGCCCTGAAAGCTGAAGCATTTGTAATGCACCATACATTAACAATGCAGCATCAGCTTCTGCGTGTTTCTGGTTATCACGTTGCTTCGGGCTTGCCTGAGCATATATCTCAATCTCTTTTAAATGCGTTGAAAACCAGCCCAACCAATCATGGAAACCTAGCTTTTTTAATTTGGCGTGCAGTGAACGTATGTTTGAAACAGACATATTGCTTAACAGCTCATTTACCAGTTCATCTTCGTACACGTTATATCCGTCAAATTCATCGTGGTTTTGCATTTGTTAGCTCCTGGGCATTTAGAAAATGTAGTGGCAAAAGCATATCGCGACAGGAGGCAAGGGTTAATGGTTAGACGCAAACAACTTTCTACCAGCATTCAGGCTGATATGTTCCAGCAACTTGCTGAGCGCACGGCAATAGAGAAAAAAGAGGCACCCTTTTTAGATATTAACTTAGAGCTAATGGGGGCCATTAATAAGGCGATTCGTGAAGCACGGGTTAACGGCATGGGCCGTGAGCACATAGTCGATCGTATGAACCTGTGCCTTGATAAGACCGACCAAATTACTTTGCGCAAGCTCAATGCCTGGACAGCAGCCAGCAAAGAAAGTCATAACTTTCCCGCCCGTTACCTGCCTGCATTTTGCTGGGCCACCCAGTGCATGCTGCCAATGAGCATGTTGGTGCAGTGCCTGGGTTATCAGATTGTAGATGGTCGAGACCAACTAGCCGTTGAGTATGGCAACGCACTGCTTGAAGAGGCGCAGACCAAACGCAAGCTAAAAGAGCTGCAAGGAATATTAACTAGCACATTTAAATAGTTATGGAAGCAAATCGGCAGCGGCGCTGCCGATTTGACTAATGCAACCAAATGCGCAGCGGCGCGGCGCATTTGAATTAACGACACACTAAACAGGACACACTGATGCCAAAGAAGAAAATAGTAAAAATAACACCACCCGTAATTGGCTCTGATGATTCGGAGTTACAAAAAGTTACGGAGCAAGTTTTGAATATAAAAAACGATGCGGGGTGGGATTTACCCGTAAAGAGTAAAAAAATACTAGCAGGGGACCTATTAACTGAGTGGATTGAATCAAAAGAGAACCAGAGAGATATTTGTAAAGTTGAGCTGGGGTTTGGTTATGCTGCAAAAAAACGTGAGCTAGGTCATGGTTTATTTGAAAGCTGGATAAAAGAAACAGGACGCTCATCTAGAAGCGTTAGGTCTGCTATGCAAATTGCTCAATTACTGCATAGCCTTTCTAACCAAAATGCAAAACTGGCAGCAAAGATGCCACAACGAAAGTTAACAGTTCTGGCCAGTGCAACCCCCGAAATTGTAAATGACCTACTAAACAGTAATGAAATAACCGAAGACATGAGTCGAGAAGAGCTTCGCGAAATCATTGACCTTAATAAAAAGGTAGCCACCTTAAGCCAGCGACTCGATACCGCTGAAATTTCTAATACCGATTTAAAGAAACGCCTGAAAAACAAACAACGCTCTAGCCCATACCCTGAGTTTGTTGCCACAACCCGCCATGAGTCAACTGCCTTAATGGATAAAGCCAGCCTGTGTTTTGATGACACTGAAAAGCTCTATCAGCAGCTCGAAGATTTGGGCCGTAAGGGTGACGCTGAACATAAGCGAAACTGGAATATTGCAGCATCAAGTTTGTATCACAACCTGCGCAGCACTATTGCAAAAGCAGAAAAGTTTTTAACAGAACTTGATAGCTCATTACCCAAAGATGTTCGAGGCCCTGCATCACCTTCTTATTATTTTAATGAAACTGAAGTGCTTGAAGTTATTCAAGAACGTGAGCTGCTTTTAGAACAACACCAGCATGAATCTATTATGCGAAAAACAGAACGTGACATAAAAAAACCGAAAGGTCGCGGTCGCCCAGCTAAAGGTTAAGTTATGAATATTGTCGCCATAAGCCCAGAGCATGAATTAGCAATAAGCGTTGATGAAAACGCATGGGATAAATTACCCCAGAGTAAACGCAAGCTGGCACGTTCACGTGAAGAATTAATTATGCCTGTTATACAAAGCATGAAAGAAGGTGTAAGTGCGCGGGTAGCTATAGAGCATTTACTGGTTTCAATTGAAACCAGTAATGCCCCTGAAAAGCTTATGAAGCTAGCCATTGATTTGGGTAGAAAAAACAAAGCCCCCAGCATGGCGACGATTCAGCGCTGGATAAAAGATTATAAACAATATGCATTAGTCGGTTTAGTAAGCGGCCACATTGGTCGGCAACGTAAAACCTATGGCTGGGAAGCAAGAGCACTTTACTGGTATCAACAACCGTCAAAATTAGCGGTATCTACTGTTGCCGAGTTACTACAACAAGAAGGTGTTAACGATGTTACTGAAGACAGAGTGCGCCGCTATATAAATTCACTGCCCTTTGATGTACGGATGCGCAGACGCATGGGCACAAAGTTATTTAACGACACACAAAAACCTGCACGCATTCGTGACACAGAGTGCCTGCCTATTGGCGGCATTTATCAGGGTGATGGTCACACAATAGATGCCTACCTAGCTCACCCCATTACAGGCAACCCATGGCGGCCAGAGCTTACGGTGTGGATTGATGTGCGCAGCCGCTATTTAGTGGGCTGGTATATGAGTGTTGCAGAATCAAGTTTTTCTACTTTGTTTTCATTAAGCCACGCACTGATTACACACGATCATGTGCCAGCAGGTTTACATATAGATAACGGCAGCGGGTTTAAAGCCAAAATGATGCACGATGAATCTACAGGGTTTTATCAACGCTTCGATTTAAGTGTGATGTTTTCTATTCCTGGTAACCCGCAGGGTAAAGGTCAGGTTGAGCGCTGGTTTAGAACACTGAGAGACAAGTTTGATAAAACCTTTGAAAGTTATTGTGGTCACGACATGGCACCAGATGCCATTAAAAAATTACTGACTGATGTAAAGCAAGGCAAAAAACAACTACCCGATTTAAAAACCTATCTCGAAGGTTTAAAAAAATTCATTGCTTTTTATAACAACAGACCCCATGCCGCATTAAATGGTGAAACGCCAGCCAGCCTTTGGGCACAGTTAGAACGCGTGCCGGTTCATATGACATCACAGGCCATTATAAGGCCCCGCATTGAACGAACAATTCGTCGTGGCTCTATTACATTATTCAACCGTGAATATAGGCACCCCGAGTTAATAAAATTCAATACCCAGAAAGTATATGTTGAATACGACTTACATAACGACTCGATGGTGCGAGTACTTAAAACAGATGAATCTTTAATTTGTGATGCAAGCCTCACTCAGAAAACACTCTATGTAACAGATAGCCGGATGGAAGACATGCAACAAAACCGATTAAAAGGCCAGTTAAAACGTCTTGAAAAACATGCCGATGAAAAACGCGCCCAGGCAAAAATGTTAATTGATCATGAAGAAGTTGCAAATGAACTGGACTCAGATGATCTGCCAGAAGGGTTAGAGCAGCATAACTCAGAACCTTTGTTTGATATTGATGATGACGAAGGCGCTGAGGAAGTAAAAGTAAATTTAAATTTCGATGACATTGATTATTAATAAAAACTAAAGGTGAATATATGACAAAAATAGTAAAAGAGCATGTGCAAAGTTTAGTGAAAATACCGGCTGAATTTTCTAGTGCGTATTCTGGTGAAGACCAGCGCATGGTAGTTGAAATAATAGATTGGCTGAACGAGGGGCAAGAGCACGACCCTGGCTTTGATAACCAGCGCTCTCAAACAAAGCTGTGCACGGCAGCGGGTTTAAAGCCATCTGCCGTTAATTCAATATTGCGCGGTAAATACCCGAGCCCACCGAGTGAAAAATTAGCACAACTTCTCGACACCATCACCCGCCAGAAAGAGCGTGAAGATGAAAACATAACAGATAACCCTTTTGTTGAAACATCGGTTTACGTGTCGGTTCGTGCAGCCTGTAAACGCGCCCATAAATACAGAAGCTTCAGTGTTGTGTCTGCCTTTGTGGGAACAGGTAAAACCAAAAGCTTAAAACGCTACGCTGAGCTGCACCCAAATTGTATTGTGATTGAAGCTACGCCCGATATGAATACACCTGTTCTGCTGCGCGAGCTGGTTTATAAATCAGGCGCTATTGTGCATAAAACACATAAGTGGAGCAACGGCACCAAGAGCGACATGATGGAGGCAATCATCACCCGACTGACCGGCTCAGATAAATTAATTATTTTAGATGAAGCCGACAAAGTAACACCTCAAACACTGGAGTTCATTAGACGCATATCAGACCTTGCAAAAGTCGGGGTGGTTTTATGCGGCACAGAGTACTTGCAACCGATGATACGCGACCCGCGAGGCCGCTTTGGTCAAATATCATCACGCATACTTTACTGGTCGCCCGTTATTAAAGGCATAAAAGAGCACGATGCAAAAAGCATTGTAGAAGCCGCGCTGAGCGACGAAGCAAAATTAACACCTGAAATACACAAAGCTTTTTATGAAATGTGCGATGGCTCTGCACGGGTATTGGCACACAGTTTAATAACCGGTGTTAGAGATTATGGCTTGCGTAAAGGTAATGATTTAACACCAAGTATGATTTATCAAATTGGTGAGCAACTACTGGGCTTTGAGCGGCCTAATAAATAAGGAGAGCATGATGTCAGAGAAAATAAATAGACGTGCAGAAAGTTATAGCGATGAATACATTGCACACTACGGCGATATGTATATGACCTATGACAAGCTGCACAACTTAAATGGCCGTGGCATTCGTTTTGAAGCTTTTCTGGCTTCACCTGAACGTTACATGGAAATTATAAATCAAACAGAGGGTATTCAGGATCTAGTTGAAAAACACGAGCTTGAAATTGAAAGCCTTCCGGGTGGCGGCACACGTTATGGCGCTTTTTTTCAACACGTGAGTAAAAAGAAAAAACAACGCCATCATCGCAAAAGTCATATTAACGAACAGAGGGTACACGCATGAATCCGACAATTGAAACGATTACAGGAAAAGTTGTTGATTTGGTTACACCACATGTTGACCAGATTTGTCTTGAAGATATTTTTTATGGTTTAAGTCGTATTGCACGCTTTAATGGGCACACGATAGGTGAATTTCCTTATTCGGTAGCCCAGCACTCTATATGGTGCGCTAAGCTAGCTATGAAGTATTTCGGGGCTACTCACACCACGGCTTTAAAAGTGTTATTACACGATGCACATGAAGCCTACACTGGCGATATTGTAACGCCACTGAAAATGACCAACAGCGTAAACGTAAAACCATTACAAAACCGTTTGCAGAAATTGATATTAAACCATCTCGATATCATGCCACCAACATCTGAAGAAAAAGATTTAATAAAAGTTGTAGATAATTACGCTTTGGCAATTGAGGCTTTCACACTTACAAAATCAAAAGGTAGCGACTGGGGGCTGCCTGTGCCACCACTTAAACATTATTCAGTTTGGCAGCAGCCTAAAACACCAGATGAGGCCTGCACTGAAATATGGAACACCTACATTTTATTAATCAACAAAACACCTATGAAGCAGTTATGCGCCTAGAGATAACATGCCCAACTTGTGGTGACGAGTTTGACTTAGGCCTTGCTCGAAATGATGACGACTGGCGAGAACTGGTTGAGCTGGTTTTATCACTGCCCGATTTAGTGCACCGCCCCATGTGGCAATACTTAAGTTTATTTCAGGGCAAACAAAAGCTGCGTTCTTTAAAAATGCTGCGAATTGTTAAAGAGCTTCAGCCGTTAATTAAAGCAGCAGCAATAAAGCGTGGGCATGAGACCTATGCCGTACCAGCAGAACAATTTGCAAAAGCCATGACCTATCTGGTAGATACCCGCCCACCATCATTAGTATTGCCATTAAAAGGCAATGGTTACTTACTGGGTTTGTTAGCAAACCGTGCCGACCAGGCAATAGGTAAAAATGAAAAGCAACATGAACATAAGTTAAGAAACCGAAAGCAAACTAAAACAACGGGCAATGCATCGCATGCCATGTATGTACCAGGACAAAACCAAACCGATGATTCAACCTTTATTAATCCGGCAGAGTCATTAAACCCAAATATTAATAAACCAACTAAAGAGAGTTAAGCCATGTCAGAGCAAGCTGAAAAATACGAAACTGAAATACCCAGGGGTTACATGATGGATGCTAACGAGCACCTCGTGCCCACAAAAACAATTAAACAAATTGATCTAGATAGAAACAAACTGGTGCTTGATGTTGTTAAAAAGGCCAAAAAAATACGTGACCCACTAGCAGCATTTAAAAAAGAAACGGGCAAACGTATTGAGGCTTTTATTGAGCACTCTGCAAAACAATATGATGCATCGGTAGGCGGTAAAAAAGGGAATGTTTCTCTTTATTCATTTGATGGAAAATTCAAACTGATGCGCACCTACAGTGACACGCTTCAGTTTGACGAACAGATACAGGTTGCAAAATCTTTAATAGATGAATGTCTGGTGATTTGGTCAAAGGGTTCGAACGTGAATATTAAAGCCATTGTGCTTAAAGCGTTTAAAGCTGATAAGCAAGGCAACCTTAGCATTCAACGTGTGCTCGAACTTAAGCAACATAATTTTAAAGATGAAAAATGGGTGCAAGCCATGAAGGCTATCGATAACTCAATGCATTTGGTTGGCCGCAAATCGTATATCAGAATTTATGAACGTGATGAATCTGGTCAGTACCAACCCATGTCATTAGATATTGCATCGTTATGAGTGGCGGTGACGATTTAACGGTAGATGATGTTATGGAGGTAGCCTGCAAGATGGCGCAGGAATTACAGGAGTTTGTAGATGCAGCTGATGAAAGTGGATCCGATTTACCTGGT
>Ga0316204_10001179_pt1 | contig 76046 bp, 59 predicted proteins | sample 6monrhotite_MG_2_FD_205661 | JGI IMG/M metagenome (GOLD analysis project Ga0316204, IMG submission 205661) | Microbial mat bacterial communities from mineral coupon in-situ incubated in ocean water Damariscotta River, Maine, United States -... | ecosystem: Environmental > Aquatic > Marine >...
AAAGACGTCAAGAACAATTCGACTTCTAAAATAAATTAACTGGGATAACCACTGAAATATGAAGTACTGCCCCCTTCAAGGGGGTTCTAAACAAAACCACCTTCTAAGAAGGTGGATAATTTACTTAGTCATACAGGGCTGTGGTAGTGGCAATGACGGTGGTGGTACAGCCCTTTAACCATCTACCAGTGGCGGTGGGTCTGAAAAAGTAGCCAATAATTTCGAAGGAGATCCTGAGCTAAGGTACATTATGAGGGTCGAAGATGGCTCTTTTCTTGAAAATGCAGGACAAAACGGTGCCGCTGTTGGTGCTGATGTGACCACTTTTGTGGGTAAGTCCGGTACTTTTTATGGAGATGAAGGTTATGATCAGGAGACGAATATCAGTATGTGGCCGTTTCCACATGAGGCGCAGGCAAGAGACAAGATGAAAAATTATAGCTACAGCGGCACGGTACGTGGTGGTTCGGCTAAAACATTATCTGGTGTAAGAGGATTTACTGCAGATGGTGAGACGCTAACAAATTACGTGTGGGGATATTTGGGGAATACCGAGCCTCCTTTTAACATTGTTGCGCTTGCTGGAGATAAAAAGGTCACAATCACCTGGCAGTTTCCAGCAATAAAAGATCGTGGTACTATCACTGAGTATAAGATATACAATGCTCTTCCAATTGGAAATGAGGCGAACGTTATTGCGACTGTACCAGCGAGTGCCGATCCTGTGATAGAGATAACGGAACTTGTTAATGATGTGAATTATCTGTTTTATGTCACAGCCGTAGATTCAATCAAAGGGGAAAGCTCCTATTCTTACAGGGTCAATGCTCAACCGGTAAAAGCTCTTGCCGCTCCAACGGGCGTTATTGTTAATTAATCGTTTGGGGGGATTTCCTCAAACAAACACGTGAGGTTGATGCGCTTCCACGGATAGTCATTTTAAGCATATTCCCGAACGATTATAGAATTGTTTCGGACAGGGTCTCACACAGTCAAGGATTTTAGTAATGAACTGCGAAAACAGACCTATAGAAGATCAATGGGTAGTTATGTTCCCAGGGCAGGGCTCTCAATTTGTTGGAATGGGCAAAGATTTTTACTTGCAATCGCAAAGTTGCCGAGAGATTTATGATTTAGTCAATGAGATTGCGCAAAAAGACATTGCTAAGCTTTGTTTTAATGGTTCTATTAGCAAATTAAGCAATACTGACAACTTACAAATATCAATAACAGCGACTAATCTTGCAACCGCACAACACCTCTTTTCTAATACAAATATAAAACCGAGCGTGGTTCTTGGGCATTCAGTTGGCGAGTACAGTGCACTGCAAGTTGCAGGGAGTTTAACGACAGAAGGCGCACTAAAACTTGCATTTGAGCGCGGCTCTTTAATGCAGCGAGAAGCTAAACTCAAAAAAGGACAAATGTATGCAATTAAAAATGTTCTGCCTGAAGACTTAAATAACATACTAAATAGCATGACTGAAAGAAATTCCGTTGTTATTGCAAATGACAATAGTAAAAGCCAGCAAGTTATATCGGGTGAAAAGTCCGCTATGTCTAATATCCTTACATATTGTTTTGAACATAATATTGAAGCTATTAAATTACCCGTGAGTGGTGCTTGGCATAGCATGCTGATGCAAGGATGTGTCGAAGAGTTCCATCAGTCTCTTATGACCATTGAGATGCAAAAGCCAAATATTACTTATATCAATAATATGACGGCTCAATCTTGTTCGAATGTAGCTGAGATTCAAAAGAACTTAGTGGCACATATTACAGGCATGGTGAGATGGCGCGAATCGATTGAAGGGTTGATCAATCAAGGTCATCGCATGTTTATAGAAGTGGGTCCTAAGAAAGTATTAAGCCGATTACTTGAATCAATTGCTGGTGATACCGCGGGTTTCACTATAGAGCAAGTCGAAACGATTCAAGATGTTGAAAGACTTGGTGGTTGATATGGCTGCCATGCCTTACCGAATTTACTTACTCTTTTCTGCTCTAATTCCTGCTATCATTTATGCTTCGATTGCTGCTGTGTTGGTGGGTTTGTTAACACTACGAGTGAATGAAAATGATGTTTTAAGTATTGCTTTGTTTTTTACAGCATTATGCTTTACGGCGTCTTTTCGTATGACAAAGGATTTATGGAGTATTTGGCCTTATGCTATTTATGCCAAAAAATTCAGGGTAGATAGTAAAGATAAAAAACATATTGATGGAAAATCCACTTATAAAGGCTATCTAGAGCGACCGTTTAAAGTATCTTTTATTCTCTCTATATTCTCCTCTAGTCTTGTTTTCCTCATATCTTATTATTTAGTACCTTATGCATTCAGTATTCATTTATCTATCTTATGGATAATAGGTACGTTTATTTTTCCGCTTATATTATTGTTTACTCTGCTCATGGCTGCCGATATCTTTTATCGCTCCTATGCATTTGAAAAGCCTCATTGTCAACTTTTTTCTATGAAGGCATATGTGAAAAAATTTTATATATACCCTGAAGCCTTTTGTTTTTTATTATTAAATTTTGCCATTATTAGCCCATTAAATTCAATTCAGGCAGCATCATTTGATGTGGCTTGGGTGACGATGCTAGTGACGATATCAATTACTACGCTTTTATTGTTGATGAGCGCACATTCAAACCCGATGAACTATTTCATTGGCGATTTAAATTCAAAATTAATAAAAATTACTGATCTTAAAGAAATTGGCCTCCAATTAAATAAAAAAGACATAAAAGACAGTTATAAAGTCAAGAAATTTTCTCTAGTAGGTTGGTGGTTGTTTATGATATTAATACAAATAGTATTAGCAACAGCCTTTATGGGAAGCTATGAGAGCTGGTTTTATCTATTTTTATTTACAGCACAAATTATTTGGCTGGCTAGCTATATCTACTTACGAAATAGCATGCTGAACAACGCTATAAAGCAAGTTATTCGATATCATAGCAGAGCAGATTTACAACAAGGGTATGTGGATTTAAGCAAATCAGAGGAGGTTCTACAGCATGAAGAGTGTATTGATGACAGACACAGAGTTATCGGTCGAAGACATGACAACTGAGCTGCCGTCTGAAGTGAGTAGTGGTGTATACGGCGTGGGTATTGATATTGCTTCAGTTGAGCGATTAAAACTAGCAATAAATCGAAGCGGTGAAAAATTTTTGAATCATGTTTATAGCCAAAATGAACAAGAGTATTGCGAAAACGCAGAGAAAAAATTTGAACGTTACAGTGCTTGTTGGGCGGTCAAAGAAGCGGCAGTAAAAGCACTGGGGACGGGATTTCGATATTCTATTTCATTTAAAGATATCGAGCTTCAATCCGGTGATGATGGTCGACCAATACTGAAACTATCAGGTAAGTTTTACGAGCTTATGCAAGAGAAAAGTGTGAACTATTCTCTTGTTTCTATTAGCCATGAAGGCGAGAGTGCAGTAGCCATTGTGATGTTGTGTCGAATATAAAGTAAAGGAGTTAATCATGGCAAGGTATGAAGATCTAGAAGGCAAGGTTGCCTTAATTACAGGCGGTAGTGGTGACATCGGTCAAGCGGCAATTAAAGAGTTGGCTGGACAGGGGTGTCGAGTTTATTTCACCTACAACAGTTCAAAAGAACAGGCGGCTTTGATTATTTCTGCACTCCAGCAAAATGGTAAGGAAGCCATTGCTAAACAATGCAATATTAGAGATAAGCAGCAAGTGAGAGCATTAGTGGCGCATATTGTTGAAACAGAAGGTCGTATTGATATTCTGGTTAACAATGCAGGTATTTACAAAGATAATTTATTCACAACAATGAAAGATGAAGAGTTTGAAGACGTTGTTCAAACAAACTTATTTGGTACTTTTTATTGCACGAAAGCGGCTGTTGATAATATGTATCGTAACCGCTCTGGCGTTGTCATCAATATCTCTTCTATTGCAGGTGTTACCAGTTCATTTGGTCAGGCTAATTATAGTTCCGCTAAAGGCGCTGTAATAGCATTTGGTCGCACAATTGCAGCCGAGCTTGCCCCTAAAAATATTCGCGTCAACACTATTGCACCAGGATTGATCGAATCAAGCATGGTTAAACGCATTCCACGTAACATCATGAAACAAACGTTATCAGCTATTCCTGTTAATCGTTTGGGTCAGCCAAGTGAAATTGCAAAAATAATTTCGTTTTTAGCATCAGAAGATTCAAGTTATATCGTTGGCCAAACCATTGTGGCTGACGGTGGTTTAATAATGCGTTAAGGAAAAAGGTATTTTATGACAACGGTAAACCGTAAAAAAAGGGTCGCAAAGGACTTTGTTCTTATCGAACCTTTTATGCTGCAAAAATTAGCACTATTTCGCCAGCCATTCATGATGGTCGATAAAATTATTAACTTTAAAAATGGCGAACGACCAAAAATAACCAGTATTAAAACAGTGGCCGCTAATGAGCCACATTTCACCGGTCATTTCCCGGGATTTCCTGTTATGCCAGGTGTTTTAATTGCTGAAACCTTTGGTCAGACAAGTGAGTACATGAACGTAATACTTCAATTCATCGAAGATTATCAACAAGAAACAGGTAACAAATTGGAAGATTTGCATGAGCTTAAAGGTGCAATTCATTGTCCTGAAGGTGTCGAGCGAGTGAAAAAAATTAGTACAAATCTAATGGGCTTCTTAGCGTCACAAGATCTTAAATTCCGAGGAGTTGTTTATCCTGGTGATGTACTAGAAATCACCAGTGAATTATTTTTAGTCGATAGCACTGGCTTTAATCATTTTAATGTTGAAGCTCGTGTTGGTAAAAAAATCGTATGTTCAGGGCGTATGTCAAACTGGCGACAAATTCATACGGGCTTTGGCATTCAAGAAGACAAATTACAAAAAAAAGAAACTATCTAACTAGGGTAAATATTATGCAAGAAGTACTTAAAAATATTATTGATGAACGTAAAGCAGTATTAGGCGAAGTTAAAAAAGTTCTCATTGAACGTTTGAACCTGTACCAAGAACCTCAAGATATTGATGAGGATACGCCGCTTTTTGGTAGCGGATTGAAGCTAGATAGCGTAGATGCAACTGAAGTGGTTGTAATGCTGGATATGAGCTTCGGTATAAAAGTAGAAGAAGGCACCGATCCTTCATTTATGCGCAACATCAATCAACTGGTTGATTTCATTTTAGAACACAAACGCGCAACCGAAGCCGCTTAATAAGGAGAATACAATGAACGGATTATTAGCATTACATAACCAACAAGCAAAAAATGTAATAAGCGTTAATGGTATTGAAGTACCTAACCAATACAGCGAGCTTGATAAAGAGTACTACGCACTTCGCCATAATGTCGCGTTGTCAGATTATAGCCATTACTCGAAATTAAAAATTGAGGGTGATGAAGCGTTTGATGTGCTAGATGTCTCGGTCGCTGGTGATGTCGCTGAAATACGTGACGAACAGACACTTCACACTGTGCTGCTAGACGAAGCCGGTAACATTATTACTGATGTTTACATCATGAATGATGATGATAGCTATGTGGTGTTAGCTGAGCATGTAGACGATGCAACGTTAATGAACTTATTTCAAGAACGTATGGGTGAGTTTGAAGATGTAGAAATGACATCTTTAACTCAGTCCCATGCGATTGTTGCGGTGGAAGGTCCTTATAGCTGGGAACTTGCAAAAGAAATCTACGGTATGGATGTTATCGGTATTCCTTTCTTAGGGTTTATTGCTTTAGAAGATGATACCTATTTACTGCGTGCTGGTAAGCATGGAGAGTTTGGTTATAAAGTTATTTTACCCATACAAGAAGCTGAAGCGCTGTGGAAAGAAATCGAAGAAAAAGGTATGCGATACGAATTAGTAAAAGCGGGTCTAGCTTTACATAAACTGACTCGCTTAGAAAACCCATACTTTTCACCAGCGGGTAGCGGTAGTGTTTCTCGGGATCCTCGTGAATTGCAATTACAGTGGATGGTTCGTTACGACAAAGATGAATTCTTTGGTCGCGAACCTTTATTAGAAAAACGTGATCAAGCACTTACGAAAATAATTGTGGGAGTGGTACTTGAGCAAGAAGGCGAAATAAAAGCCATTGGTTCAGGTGATGTTATTTTTTGTAATGGTGAAGAAATCGGAAAGTTAGTGTCATGTGGGTACTCACCCAGTTTGAAGAAAGTAATTGCGCAAGGCTTTATCGATAAAGCTTATGCTTATGCTGGCATTGACGCTTATGTGATTAAAAGCGCTGATGGCGTTGAGCGAAAAATTAATACTACTGCAACACCATTTATTAACAATCACAGCATGCTAATTAACCCGAATGAAAACAGCTTCGTAAACCCAGATAAATTCCGCAATATGCTAGAGCAACTTGAAGCAAAAGAAGCAAAAGAAGCGGAAGCATAATGATTAAAGCCAGCGGGTTAGGATGATCTACTGGCTTTGATTCATCATTTTCATCGAGTAAAAATTTTAGGTATTCTATGCCCAATATACGTAAACGAGTAGTGATTACAGGAATGGGAGTTTTATCATCAATTGGTCGAACTGTTCCTGAATTCAAACAAGGTCTGCTAGATAAGGAGGTAGGGATTGAGTCAAGCGAAATCTACAGTGAATATTTTTCAGATGCGTACGCATCTGAAATTAAAGGTGAAGTGGACTATCCAGGTTTAGATCCTGACTTAATCACTAAATTAGATAAGAGTGCTTTATGGGGCTATCGTGTGGGACGAGAAGCGCTTGAAGATGGTGGTTTACTTGACAGTGATTTAAAGAAAAAAATGGGGTTAATGGTGGGCGTTTCTGCAGCGGGAACGGAAGCCTATATACCATTCATTATGAATAAACCCGAAGAAACCAATTTAGATATGGTTAAGTACTCAGGCAGTTATGCCAGTATTTGCCCATTAGTTGCATCATTACTGAAAATTGGTGGCGGTTATGAGTTAGTGGCAACGGCGTGCACCGCAAGTCCAAATGCCATTGGTTTAGCGTTTGACGCTATCCAAAATAATAAAGGTGATGTCATGATGGTGCTTGGATCTGAGCCTTTATACATTCCGACATTTGCAGGTTTCTACGCACTTAAAGCCATGGTCGATGGCCCTTGCACACCTTATTCTAACCAGCCTGGCATGTCGATTGGTGAAGGTGCTGGTGCGATCATTGTTGAAGAGTACGAGTCTGCTAAAGCCCGTGGTGCAAAAATTTATGGTGAATTACTTGGTTATGCTACTAGCAACGATGCCTACCATGAAACCGCACCAGATCCTAAAGCATACGGTTCTTCTTGGGTTATGCGTACCGCTATCGAAAACGCAGGTCTAAAACCTGAAGATATTGATTATGTAAATGCACACGGCACAGGCACAGACGCCAATGACCGTTCTGAAGCGTTAGCAATTAAAAAAGTATTTGGTGAAGGTACTACGCCACCTATTAGTTCAACCAAATCTTATTTCGGTCATAACATTGGCTCTGCAGGTATTATGGAGTTAATAGCTTGCTTAGTGACATTGCCTGAAAAGAAAATCCTACCGACATTAAATTTTGGCGAAGCACGTCCCTATATTGATATTGATTGTGTACCTAATGATTTTCGTGAAAAAGATGTAAATGTTTTTCTAAAAAATAATTATGCCTTTGGTGGTAATAATTCATGTTTAGTTGTTTCTACTAAACCAGGGACTATTAAGCAAACAGAGTTTAAGCCGCAACGTGTTGTTATTACGGGCATGGGCTCTGTTAGCTCACTGGGTACTAGCAATAGTGAATTTGCATTAGGTCTAAATGAAGGCGGCGCTATACCCGTCCCGCGTGAAATAAGGGTAGAATTAGAAGGTGAAGAAGCCAAGATATTGCCGTTAGATGACAATAAAATGCTGCATTATCGCTGTCATATGGTTAAGCCATTTAACGCACGTAAAATATTACGCAGTATTGATGCGAAGAAACTCAATAATATCTCACTATATGCCTTAGTTGCATTAGAGCAGGCACTTAAATCGGCCGGTTACAAAGTGACAAAAACTGCTCGAGAAGAAGTCGGCATGATCATGGGTATTTCAAAAGGTCCAACCAGTACGATCACCCGTTTATGTGAAAGTTTAGCACCGGATCCTAACAATGTTCGTACCAGTGAATTTGCCATGTCACTGATGAATTCCATCGCAACTCAGTGTGCTATCGCTAAAGGTATAAAAGGCTATAACACAACGCTTTCATCTGGTGTTAATGCCGGCTTTGGTGCTGTTTTTCAGGGTTATGAAGTGATTCGCCAAAACTTGCAGGGTTATATGCTGGCAGGTGCGGCGGATGAAGATGCCCTTGGTTTTTCACCTTTGATGTTATTAGGTAATGACGACTTTAATTATGAAAATACGGATAACAGTTATCAAGCCTATGCAAAAGATGACAAAGGATATGTTATGGGTGAAGGGGCTGGTTGTGTCTTCTTAGAATCTCATGATAACGCTATTGAGCGTGGTGCACATATTCATGCTGAAATTATGGGTTACGGTCGAAGCTGTGATCAGGTTTATTTTAATGAAAACACGTCTGTACAACCTATGGCGGATGCCATCAACATGGCTTTAACAGAAGCTAATTTATCTGCCCAAGATATTGATATGGTATGTGGTACAACGTGGGCTGGTAAGTACGCTACAAATATGGAGCTTAATGGTATTAAGCTTGCGCTTGGTGATCATAGTGAGTTGGTTCCGCTTACGAACTACAACGGTTACTTTGGATTTGTTGAAGCATCTAGTGGTTTGCTCAATTTAATCGCAGTGATTCATGGTTTTAAGGATAACTTAGTTTATCCAATATTAAATACCACTGAGTTTTCGGTGGCTGGATTAAATTATGTCACTAGTAGTGTGTTGGAAAAAGAAATCAAATACGCGCTTGTAACAGGTATGTCAGAAGGCGGTAATTGCTATGCTCTGATTATTAAAAAAGGAGCCTAGTTTTTGTACTCCAAGGTTGTAGTAACAGGGGCAGGTTGCTTATCTGACTTTGCGCAAACAAGTTCCGAGCTAGTTACTAAACTGGCTCAGGGTGAATTTGTGCGTTTTCAGCCCGTTTTTGAAAATAACATGCTTAAATCCATGTTTGGGTTTGAACATGATGTAAAATATGCACCATTAGAAAATGCACGCAAAAAATTGTTAAAACAATATAAAGCGATTAAAAAGGAAAAAGTAGCCGCGTTAGTTAATGTTACTGAGCAAGTGTTAGCTGATTCTAAGTTAGATACCAGTGTGCTTGCACAAAAAAATACGCGTGTTTTTTGGGGGTCACCTGGTAATCACCCAGACTTATTATCTTTTATTAGAGAGTTGCATAGTAACGAATCAATTGATTTATTATTTAATAAAAAAATAACCGACTTGCATGCTGATAGCTTTAGAAACGATACATTGACACAGCCTTATGCGGAGTATTTTCAATTACAAAACCCAATATTGACGGTGTCATCTGCGTGTTCGTCTGCTTTGAATGCCATGATACCGGCTATTGCGATGCTGCAAAGCGGTCAAATAGATCGAGCCTTAGTGCTGTCATGGCAAGAGGTTTCAAAGTTTGACATATTGTTCATGTCGGGTCTTAATATTATGGCAAAGCAAAGTTCTTTGCCATTTTCAAAAAATAGTGATGGGTTAATGCCCGCATATGGTATTGCGGGAATACTACTCGAACGCTCCGATAATATTCGTGATGAGCAAACGCCTCACTTTACTGTTAAAGCGATGAGTTCGAGACGTGCTCTTTCGGGCTCTGCGAATTCTGCCAGCATGGGCGTTTCATTTCGCTCTATTTCTCAGACTATGCAAGATGTTTTAGATAAAGCCGGTGTCGCAGCAAAAGATGTAGACTTAATTTACCCCCATGGCAATGGCATTACGGCCAGTGACCAATCTGAAATTTCAGCCTTGTCTCAACTGTTCTCTTCCCATAAAGCCAAAATCGTAAGTTACACAGAGCAAACAGGTTACCTGTTGGCGGCCTCTGGTGGTTTTGATTTGATTTTAGCCAAAGATGCATTTGAGAATAGTCGGATTATTCCTATACGATCAAAGGGTGATTTAGATTTAACGCAAGACATGAACTTTGTATTTAAAGAATGCCAAACAGACATTAAGTGTCTTTTAAAAAACAGTATTGGCATTGATGGTTCGATAGTGAGTTGCTTACTGGAAAGGATTGATCATGCTTAATTATCCAATTTCCATAAGTGGTAGTGGCTTGGTAGAAGGTTCTAAAAAACGCCTCTTTGTTCCTCGGTTAAATAATAAATATGAACAATCTTTATATGAAAAAATTGAGAAAACATCGGGTATTCAATATTGGAATGTCGACCAATTTGATAAAGAAACCCAAGGCAGGCACTTAGATGCAGTAAGCCAAGCCTTTGAGCAAGCCATGAAAAATGCGGGGCTGTATCGAAAAATAAATAAAAAAATAAGCCAAAGAATCGGCATTGTTTATTTTAATATGTATGGTCCTACGTCATTCATGAATAAAGAATTTCAAGTAAAAGAAATGTATCAATCGGATGTGTTTCCTGCTTTTTTACTTAACAACCATAATATTACCGGCTATAGCGTGCGGTTAAGAGGCGAGCGCAATGGTTTATTTCAAGGGCTAGAATTAGCACGTACGCTCATTCAATCAGGGGAATTAGACATTGTTGTAGTCGGGGGGGTGTTTCAAACTTATAGCTATCTTTATCTGACGGAAATGCAAGCGGCTTTAGATTGGCAGGTCAGTAAAAAAATAAAAATCAATAAAGCCTCATCGGAATATGCACTCCATGAATCGGCTGGATTTCTAGTCGTAGAAGCAAGCAATGCCGATGAAAAGCGCCAATCAAAATTAAAATTAGATATAAACGAATTAAACGCCTATAGCGCATTGAAGGCTAATAGCTTATTCGAACTGCCAAGTTTAAATACAGTGGGACAAGAGAGTATTGACATTGAGCAATGTTACCTTGGTCTAAATGGTCGAGACGAAATTGCTCAATTAGAAAGCATGTTGCTGAAAGACCTTTACCCCAGCGCTAAACACGTCAATACCTACAAAGAATGGGGTGATTTTGCCAATATTAACGGCATTAAGGTTTTACACGAACACATACACAACGAAGATAATCATAACAGCTTACTCCACAGCATGGATCGTGATGGCAGTGCATGGAATTTGATTTTCACAAATAATCATAAAAAATAGGGTGTAAGAATGGAAATTTCAGAAGGTCAATTGCCAAGTAATATTAAAGGTAAAACTGCGCTTGTAACAGGGGGCTCCCGTGGTATTGGAGCCGCTATTGTTAAGGAGCTAATTGATGATGGCTGTAATGTGATTATTAATCACCGTCGTAATATCGGTAAGGGTGCCGCTCAAGTCAAACAATTAATCGAATATGCCGAAAAAAAAGGGGTTTATGCTTGTAGTGTGCTCTGTGACATATCGGTAAATCGTGATGTTGAAAAAATGTTTAAAGGCTTACAACGTGACTTTCAACAAATCGATTATTTAATTCTAAATGCGGGTCAAACGCCGTTTAAAGAGTTTCAAGACTTTAACAAAGAAGATTGGAAAATATTACTCAACACAAACCTAGTGGGTAACGTAGGCTGTGTACAAGGTGCCATTCCGATGATGAAAGAAGGCGGCAGCATTGTCTTTATTACAAGTACAGGAAGCCGCCGTGTTATGCCGCATTACCCTATGGGCGTAATAAAAGCCGCACTTGAACATTTGGTTCGCTATTTAGATTATGAGTTACATAGTAAAGGTATTCGCGTAAATGGTGTGTGCGGTGGTTTAGTGAAAACCGATACATTTGAGCAATTAGAGCAAGTTTGGCCTGGCTTTATGCAAATGCTTGAAATTCGTAAGCGTGACTTTGTACTTGATCCTTCAGAGATTGCGGGTGTTGTTGGTTTCTTGTGCTCTGATAAGTCACGCGCCATCCAAGGTAGTGTCATCCTTGCCGATCGCGGTATTACTTTGGAGTAATACTCGACATGAAAACACAACGCAAGCGAATCGTGGTAACTGGTGTCGGAGTTTGCTCCGCCATCGGACAAAACAAACAAGCTTTTACCCAGGGGTTGATTGATTGTAAAAGTGCTATTGGCAGCTGTGACGAATTTAATCGTTTTTTTGAAAACTGCTATGCGGCACAAATTAAAGAGCCTATTGAGTACCCTGAGTTGGATACTGAATTAGTCTCACAATTAGATAAGGTTGCGTTGTGGGGCTATAAGGTCGGTCTTGAAGCATTGCAAGATGCCAGGCTGGCTGGCTCCAACAGTTTGCAGTCTATGTCGGCAATGATTGGGGTAAGTGGTGCGGCGACCGAACCCTTGATACCAGTTATCACGGATGATGTGGTTCCAATGGATATGCTAGCCAACATGGGAAACTATGGTGCAGCAGCGCCTATTATTACCAATTTATTAGGATTAGGTGGCGGCTATGATGTGGTTGCAACCGCGTGCACAGCGAGCACTAATGCATTAGGTTTAGGTTTTGATGCGATTCAAAATAATAAAACTGAGCAGGTCTTAATTATAGGAAGCGAGCCGCTTTACCTGCCTACATTTTCAGGTTTCAAAATATTAGACGCCATGGCAAATGGACCCTGTAGTCCATTTTCAGCTGAGCCTGGCATGTCGGTAGGTGAAGGCGCGGGAGCGTTAGTGCTTGAAAGCTATGAATCCGCTAAGGCGCGTGGTGCACATATTTATGCTGAGATTCTAGGTTATGCTACATCGTGCGATGCGTACCATGAAACCTCGCCTGAGCCACGCGGTGAAGGTGCTACCATGGTTATGTCACGAGCACTCGATAATGCAGGCATCAGCGCCACAAAAATTGAATACATTAATGTACACGGTACCGGCACGTCAGCGAATGACCGAGCTGAGACCGCCGCCGTTAATAAAGTATTAAATCATAAGCCTGTACCAGTAAGTTCAACTAAGTCGTATTTTGGTCATAATATTAGTGCTGCGGGTGTAATGGAAATGGTTGCATGCTTAGTTACGTTGCCAGAGAAAAAAATATTACCCACATTAAACTTTTCAACGCCTCGTGAATATGTTGATTTAAATGTCGTTGCTAATGATTTTATAGATCAAGACGTGAATGTGTTTATGAAAAATAATTACGCATTTGGTGGTAATAACTGCAGTGTTATTGGCTCAATGAAAGTCGCCAGTCAGCCTGTGTCAGCCTATGACAAAAAACAGGTGGTCATTACCGGTATGGGGCAAATTAGTTCCCTGGGTATTGGCTTTGAAGCATTCAAGCAAGGGTTGGCAGACTCAGTCGATACGTCTAGCGAAATACATTGCCAGTTACAACACAGTGATAACGAAACACCATTTCATTGGTTAATGCAAAGTGAGCATGTGTTATGTGAAATGCGCAGTCGTCTTCCGGCTAATGATTTGGGTGAGCTTAAATTCCGTGTGCACAAAGTCGCGCCATTTAATGCACGTAAAATTTTGCGCGGCGTTGATACCCGTAAATTACACCCTGTTTCTTTGTACACAATGGTTGCACTTGAAACGACATTGAATAGTGCCGATTTAAAAATCGGTAAACAAAACAAAGATGAATTTGGCATGGTGCTAGGGTTATCGAAAGGTCCGCAAACGGCAATAGATAACTTTTTTTCTAGTATGAAGCCAGAGCCAAATAATGTACGTACCACTGAATTTCCGAAGGCGCTGTATAATAATGTGTCTTCAAGCTGTGCCACGATAAAAGGCATGCGAGGTTACAACACAACATTGGCAACCGGTCATAACGCTTCATTGGGTTCATTAATTCAAGGATATGAAGTGGTTCGACAAAATATTCAGCCTTATATGTTTGCAGGCGGTTCTGACGAGCAGGCATTAGGGTTTTCGCTTGTGATGCATGCTGCTCGTAACAATGCTGCGGTAAATTATCAAACTGATATTCATTCATTTAAACCCTATGATGAGTCGTCTGCAGGCTATGTAATGGCTGAAGGTGCCGCTCTTGTCATGTTAGAGCCAAAAGATCGTGCACAGCAACGTAATGCACATATTTATGCACAAGTGCTAGGTTATGGTCGTGCAAATGCCAGTAATCAGTACAACAAAAACGGTCAAAATCGCTCGCAAGCATTGGCAATCGCTATTGAGGCTGCATTAAAAGAATCACAGTTAGAATCAGACCAACTAGATATGATTTGCGGTACGAGTCTTGGTTTTAAAAAAGCAGACATAGCTGAATTAAACGGAGTTAAAATTGGGCTAGGTGAAGCTGTGAGTAACATTCCTTATACCAATTTTAATTCATATTTTGGATTCGCTGAATCAGCCAGCGGCTCTTTGAATCTACAAGGGGTTATCGTGGCGATGGAAGACAGTCTTATTTATCCCATTAAAAACAGTCAGCATTGTTTGCTAGATGGCTTTGACTTAGTCATGCAGAAACCTCGTGTAAAAAAAGTAAATCATGCACTCGTTGTTGGTATGAATGAAGCAGGTAATTGCTATGCAATTATCTTGTCAAAACCTTAGTGTCAATTGGTTAAGAAACACAGGGATCTCTGAAGATGTTAAATTTCGACCGCGTGAACACGTTCGAGATGATGTGCTGGTCATGCCAGCATAGCAACCATTGATCAAAGATATCTTTTAAAAACAAAAACAGATACGCGGACGTCAAATATTGGGTCGCGCTAACTATATCCGATACTAAACAGTATCGGATATAGTTAAGATGTGTTACCAGTGAAAATAGTGATGTTAATTCTATGTTACGGCTAGCGACCTTTTTTAAAAGCTCATAGAGCGATTCATATCCATATCTCACTCTTCATATTTGGATGTATTTTTGAGAGGCGGCTAACTCGTTCACAAGGCGAAATTTGTCGATATAAAATACCCTGTATTAGTTAGAAAAACTGATAATGTTTTCTTATTTTCATCAGCCTCCTCGGGATTATTGAATGTGACAATCCAATTCATCTTAGACTCTCTTCGTTCAAGTACCGCACTTGAGGCTCTAATCATTTCCCATGATTTATCGATTTCACCCTTTTCGATGAGTCGCTTGACGTGATAATCGGCTGTCTTTATAGCTTGTTCTTTCTGAATGGTTTGAGGCTTGTCATGACCCTCACTATGGGCATAAGTTAACGCCGAAAAAAAGACTAAAGATAGTAATGTTAATTGAATAATGTTTTTCATGAATTTTCCTTGTGTAATTAAATTTTGTTTACTGCATTAAGCCAACCTATTGTATTAAACCTACAAGCTCATAGTTGCCTTGTGTCTTTAGGGTAATAATAATTTCTTTATCGCTGTTGTTTTTCCAATACCAACCATGTCCACCTTCAAATGGTACTGTCATCGAGCCCTTCATTTCTGCATTGGTCGCTATCACATAACTTTCAAAATAACCGGTTGTATCAGCTTTTGGCTCACCGTGAAAATCGAAATATACCGGTTCACCGTTGGTTGTCCACTCGTAGGTTAAGTTAGCGTATTGATGCATTTTAAATTTATACTCAACACCTTTATTGGGTGGAACAGTTACGGTCACACTATCGTCTCGATACGGCATTGATGGTTGTTTAGTCGCTTGTGATACTTGTGCAGTTTCAGAATCATCTGCAAGTATGGGCTTTTCTGCAAGAATATTTTTTTCTACAAGCACAGCCTCTTCTGCAAGAACAGTCAGCCCCATCATTTCGCCTAAACCGGTTGGATCAATTTTGTATTCTGCTGGTAAAATAAACGTAATGAAAATAATAGACGCTATTACAAGCGCGACAATACTCGCTCTAATTAAAGTCTTAGTGGATTGAGTTGGAAAGCTAATTTCGTTCATAATTATTCCTTAAATCCTCGTGATTGATAAGAAAATCAACTGGTGAAATATCCGGTAAGTTGGAGCATCGTTAGCATTAAGCCACCACTCATCAGCAACGTATTTGAAACCGTTGAAAACTTTAAGTAACTTTCATATCGACGCCAAAAACTTAAAATAATGAGTACAAATGTTAGCGCAAAAAACTGTCCAAGTTCAACACCAATATTAAACGCAATTAAATTTTGAAATAACCCTTCTCGACCAAATTCAAACTCTTGGAGCTTTGTTGCTAAGCCGAAACCATGGAATAGACCAAAAATAAGAACGGCTATTTTGGTATTAGGCTCGAAACCAAGTAGTCGTTTAAAACCGCCGAGATTATCAAACCCTTTATAGATAATTGATAACCCAATAATTGCGTCAATAAGATAGGCGTTAACCAGGATGTCATTCCACACACCTAAAATCAAAGTTAAACTATGACCGAGGGTAAAAAGGCTAACGTAGATTAAGACATCTTTTGAGCGATATAGGAAAAACAATACCCCTACAAGAAATAATAAATGGTCATACCCCGTCACCATATGTTTTGCGCCGATATACATAAAAGGTAAAAATGCCACCCCTTCGTTACCTTGCAAAAACTGTTTAGTATTGTCATCCACACCGTGAGCAATTGCTGAAAACGAAAGCAAAAACACGCAACATGCCATCAAACAAAACCAGAGAGTTTTCGAACATATATTGGAACTGATACTCATATTGGAACTAATATCCATATGAATGATTGCTCATTGCTTGGATCAAAAAGTACATCAAATTTCCCCTTTAATTAGTTCGGATTTGTGCTCGGAATGCAGTAATCGATATAAAGCAGGTAGTACAACTAGCGTGAGTAATGTGGACGAGATTATGCCTCCGATAACTACTGTGGCTAATGGTCGTTGTACTTCGGAACCTATACCTGTATTGAGTGCCATTGGAATGAATCCCAAAGATGCAACTAATGCGGTCGTTATCACTGGTCGTAAACGTATTAACGCCCCCTTAATAATCGCTGAATCGAGATTGAGTCCATCTCGGCGTAAATCGCGAATAAAGGACACCATGACCAGACCATTCAAGATCGCAATTCCCGAAAGTGCAATAAACCCAACCGCTGCAGAAATTGAAAATGGGATGTCCCTAAATATAAGCGCTAAGATCCCGCCGGTAAGCGCCAATGGCACACCTGAAAAAATAACCATGGCATCTTTCATGGAGCCTAAGGCCAAAAGTAACAGAGCGATAATCAAAACTAGCGTAACCGGAACAATAACGGATAAACGCTGAGAAGCTGATTGCAATTTTTGATAGGTGCCACCATATTCAACCCAATAACCTGGCGGAATTTCAACTGATTCAGAGACTGCTTGTTGAACGTCTTTAACAAAACTTCCGAGATCTCTGCCACGGACATTGGCAGTGACTACTACACGGCGTTTGCCGTTCTCACGATAAACTTGATTATATCCCATGACTAATTCTAAATCGGCAAGTTCTTCGAGTGGGACATAATCCCCTTGAGCTCTTTGGATCGGTAGCTTTGATAAACCGTCGACATCAGTACGCAAATTTTCGGGCAGTCTTACGACAATATCAATTCGCCTGTCTCCTTCATAAAATTGTCCTGCAACATTTCCACCTAAAGCCGTTGCTAATTGTTGCTGTATTTCTTTTATGGAGATCCCAAAATGAGGCAAAATATCCCTTTTTGGTTTGATTGTCATAATTGGCAATCCGGTCGTTTGTTCTACCGCAATATCGGCAATACCGTCAATACTAACAATCGCTTTTTCGATTTCGTCACCCAATGCAATTAAACTATCAAAATCATCACCAAAAACTTTAATTGCCAACTCAGATCTCACTCCGGCGAGCAATTCATTAAATCGCATTTGAATGGGCTGTAAAAACTCATAACGATTTCCCGGCATCGGTTCAACTAATTCGGCAAGCTCATTGATAAACTGCTCTTTGGATTTAGTTGGTTCAGGCCAAGCATCTCTAGGTTTTAATATAATGAAATTATCGGCGACACTGGGTGGTACGGCATCGGTTGCGACTTCTGCGGTTCCAATTTTTGCGAACACCCGTTCGACCTCAGGTAACTCTTTGATCTTAGCTTCTAACGATTCTTGTAATTTAATCGCTTGCTCAAGTGATGTGCCAGGAATACGCAGGGCATGCATCGCGATATCGCCTTCGTCTAGATTAGGCACAAATTCGCTACCCAGCTTGGTAGCCGCATACCCAGACACTATCAATAAGCTCAACGCAGCGCTGACAACTAACCAACGACCTTTGATGGCAAATTGCAAAACAGGTTGATATAAGGATTGCATTGATTTCATGACAACACTTTCTTTTTCAACGACCGGTTTTTTGAAAAGCAGTGCGATACAGGCAGGTACGAAGGTGATTGACAATATCATGGCACTGACAAGCGCTATGATGACGGTGATTGCCATCGGGTGAAACATTTTACCTTCCACGCCTGAAAGTGCAAAAATAGGTAAATAAACGACCGTGATAATAAATACACCAAACAGCGCAGGCCGTATAACTTCTTTAGTGGCTTCAAAAACGACTTCAAAACGCTCATTTAATGGAAGAGTCCCCCTGCGCCCCGCTATACCTAATCGACGTAAACAATTTTCGACGATGATGATTGCGCCATCAACAATTAAACCAAAATCGAGGGCTCCTAAGCTCATTAAATTGGCACTGACCTTTGTTTGAACCATCCCAGTGATTGTCATTAACATCGCGATGGGGATCACTGCCGCGGTTAACAAAGCGGCTCTGACATTGCCCAAGAATAAAAAAAGTATTACGATAACCAGTAATGCTCCCTCAAGCAGATTTGTTTGGACTGTTTGCAAAGTCTTATCAACCAGACCAGTTCGATCGTAAACCGCGGTTACAGCGATCCCTTGGGGAAGGCTTGTTTTGACTTCTTCAAGCTTTTCCGCAACGGCTTTAGCCACAGTACGGCTATTTTCACCAATTAACATAAATACTGTACTCATGACGACTTCTCGACCATTTTGAGTCGCTGCGCCTGAGCGTAATTCTTTTCCTTCACTAATATTTGCGACATCTTTTAATAAAATGGGCAGACCATCTTGCTCAGCAACCAAAATATTACCTAACATGCTAATGTTTTCAGCTTGTCCAGGCACTCGCATTAACCATTGGGAGCCATTATTTTCGATAAATCCAACACCACGATTTTCATTGTTTTCAGAAATTGCCTTAATGAGATCCTTTTGAGTAATACCATAAGCCAGTAAATTACTGGGTTCTAAAGCGACTAGTATTTCCCGCTTAAATCCACCGATTGGATTAACTTCGACAACCCCTGGTACACGGAGCAACTGAGGTCTAATAATCCAATCATGAACCGTCCGAAGGTCGGTTGGTGTAATAGCCGTTCCGTCTGCATTTAATGATCCCGGTTCTGCATCCACGGTAAACATAAATATCTCACCGAGCCCTGTGGTAATGGGACCTAAGGCAGGTTCCAGTTGTGAAGGTAAATTACTTTTTGCGCTAATTACGCGCTCATTGACTAATTGTCTCGCAAAATAGATATCAGTACCGTCTTCAAAGATGACTGTAACTTGTGACAAGCCATATCTTGACACTGAGCGTGTGTATTGCAAATTAGGCAGCCCAGCCATTGCATTTTCAACCGGAAAACTGACTCGCTGTTCCACTTCTAATGGAGTGTAACCGGGAGCTTCTGTATTAATGACGACCTGAGTATTAGTTATATCAGGCACTGCATCGATGGGAAGTTTGGTAAAATTCCAAAGCCCAAGCAAACATAACATTGCGATGACCAGAAGAACCAGAAATCGACGTTGAATGGAAAAACGTATAATAGTTTCAAGCATGTTTAATTCTCATATAAGTCGCTTAATGATCGTGCGATGCGCCGGATTTTTCGATATCGGCTTTGATGATATAGCTGTTTTTAGAAACATATTCTGTTCCTGCTTTTAGTCCGCCGAGCACTTCGACCCAGTCACCGGCGACGATGCCAAGTTCCAACATTCTGACTTCATATTCATTGCCAATTTTTGCAAATACAACCGTGAAATCTCTGAAACCTTGTAGTCCTGAACGTTTTACAGCAAGAGGAACGGCATGCTCAGCCACTTCTATTTCAGCAGTTAAAAAACTGCCGGCAACTAGATTTCCCGATTCATTACTGACGTCTGCTCTGACTATAATCGATTGGTTAGGCTGAACGGTGGTATCTATTTGTTTTATTACTCCGGGTACAAAGTCTTCTATACCTTTGATAGATAACCAAACTAGCGCACCAATGGCTACACGTTGACGATCTTTGGGAAACACCGCCAGTTCACTTTGTAAAAGATTAGTATTGTCAATGGTGAACAATGCTCTACCATTTGTTTGTTCGCCGGGGTTGGCATCACGTTTGGTGACAACACCATCTATTGGCGAGTAAACGGTGTAGGCTTTTAGGCTTTCATTGCTTTCAATTGTAAGCATTGAGTCGCCTTTTTTAACCTTTTGCCCGAGACTGACATTCACTTTTTTTATACTTCCTTCGAAACGTGCGGTAATAGTGTGGCTCTGCTCTGGATGAATGGCTAATTTTCCATAAGCAGAGATTGTTTCTTTGAGTAGTTGAGGCCCAGCTATTGAGGTTTCAATTTCAAGTGCTTCAGCAACTGCACTTTCGATAGCCGTACGACCTTCAAAATTATCATATTGCCATTGATGTCGTTTACCTTGATATTTCGCATTGATGGTGACCACAAATGAATGCGGCTCATAAATCTCCAAATCACCTCTCAAAAAATCAGCTTGAGGTGCAAATTTAATGTGATCTTCAACACCACCAAGACGAGTCAAAGTAATTTTTAAATCAACCTCTGCAGGGTTTAATACAACCCCTTTGTTGTAAACCCAAACACGAAATTCTGGTGGCACACCGGTTTCAAAAATCGAGAGTTCGATAACGAAGTCACCATCTTTTAATAATCGCCCACCTTTAGCCCCCTTTTCCACGGGCTTTTCAGCTTGCTCACTATCTGAACTTTCAATCGAAAACGTAGGATTGCTGTAAGCAATCAACACGCCAATCATTAAACTCAATCCAATCGTATGTAATAGTTTCTTCATTATTTTTCTCGTTAAATAATCGGGAATAGTTAAAAAGGTGAGGTGATCTGAGCACCTGTTAAACGTTCTAGTTCCAGCTTTCTTAGATGTGTTGACAGGCTGGCATCTAACAATGCTAATCGGGCATCGAGTAGTTCATTTTGTACCGCTAACCATTCAAGGTAGCTGTATTTGCCAAGCTCATAAGCTTTTCGAGTTTCGGTTAATGCTTTTTCAAGTTTAGGAATGATATCGATTTTCAGAGAGTCACTTAAATGAATACTATGCTCCAATTGTTGATAGACAATAAACAAGGATGTCTCAATACGAAGGAGTAACACATCGGCCTCAGCTTGATTTTGGGACAGTTTGGCCTTAACTTCAGCAATTCGACCCTGATTGCGGTTACTGCCACCAAAAGGAATGGATACACCGGCGACTATTCCAAAATCATCCGTTCTTTCATATCGGCGTAGGCCGGTCGTGAATTTCCATTGTGGACTATCTTCTTCTTTCGCAAGCTTAAGTTTCGCTTCATTTATTCGATCGATGGACAAATATTTAGTGATATTCGGATTGTTTTTTATTTGCTCTTTCAACGCATTAAAATTCATCACATTAGGCTGACTAATCAATTTGCCGGATACTGAATTAAAGTTTGGCTCGCTACTTCCCCATTGCGAAGCAAGTTCACGAATTGACGATTCAAGTTCATGAGTTACATCATCCAACGCAAGGCGACGTTTAGCGAGTTCAGCTTGCGCACGATACAATTCAGCGAGTGGTGTTTTTCCTACTTTTATTCGGTTGTTAACTTCTTTAACAGTCGATTCTGCTAATGTAATAGCTCGCTTCGCAATAATGGCTCTTTCTTGATAGGAAAGAGTCAATAAAAAATAACGAGCTGTTTTAGTTGCGCTATCCAGTTGTTGAATTACTTTTTCACTTTCAATCAGTTCTTTACCATGCGCGGCAACTTTGACCCGTTTATCTTTGATATTTTGATCCAATATCCAGCCAACACTTAACGTCGCTTGGCTGTTATCAAAGCCATTAAAATCACCGCTACCTAAAACATCTTCAATCGTTAAACTCACTTCTGGTTTTGGTGAAAGACCTGCCTGTAACATTCGCCCTTGTTGCGCTTCAAGCTGATAATGGAATATTTGTAATTCAGGGTTGTGATTAAAAGTCCTTTGTATCGCTTCTCTTAATGTTAAGCTTTTTGTGGGACTCTCAGCAGCTGATAATAGGTAAGGAAATAACACCACTAGACCAGACAAGAGCAATAAAAACATCTTCAACACATGGTTTAAAAACCGACCGACTATCGGTTTTGTGTGTGTAAACAAGTCGTTTATAATCAACATATATATTTCCTAATGAGAAAGTGAGTATTCGATGGTGTGATGGAAAATATCGACCGTCAGGGCACAAAAGACGGATGTTGCGAGTGCGATAAAAATAAGTGTAAAGATCGGAAGTGCTTTTGAGCTTTGCTCACTTAACAAATAACTGATCCGTTCTTCAATATTGTCGTTACTATAATGGCAAACCGCATTAGTGTTTAAACCATTATCAAAAGGTTTAACAGCCAACCGGCTTACTTTTATTAAGGTCTGGGCGATTAGTGATTTATCTGAGATTTTATTAGTAACAGCGAGATCGGCGCATTGTTCCATTACCAGTGACATAACTTGATTTAATTTTTTAGAAATCGACTTCGGAAAGAAAGATGTGAACAATTGAAAAATCCATTTCTTTAAAGGGTCTCCTCGTCTAGCGTGTTCTTTTTCATGTAACTGTACAATGGTGTATTCTTCACTGGTCAGCTGTTGACGAAGTGCCGATGTGATGTAACATCGAGGTAACCAATAACCAGCGGTAAAAGCTGTTGAAGCATCAGCTTCTAGTTGATAAATATTGTTTTCGTCCCGCTCAGCCAGCGCATGGAGCAATTTAATTTGACGATGATTCATTATCAGATTGTAAGTCTTTTGGCTAAAGATAATGGTTACAAAAGCGGCTGATAGAATCATCGATATACCATGCCAGCTATTTAAATTAAACTCTTGAGAATGATAATGATGCAGATCAAAACTTTGCAGAAAAGGAAAGTACTGACTGTCTGAAATAATTGGACTACCTGAAATAATCGCTAAAAATGCCGCTAGAAAACCAAAAAACCAAGGTGATAAGACGATAAACCACAAGACTCGGCGACGTGAGGAAATCGAGTACTGACTGAGTTGATCTGACTTGCATTTGACGAGAACACTCAGGGTAAAAATAATGAAGAGCACGCTGAAAACCATTATCGAAAGCAGGTTGAACAAAATGGCAACTTTGTCAAATATCATACTTTTCTTCCAAAGAAATGCTCGAACGGTAGTCTTGGATAAGCTTTTCAAGTCGATCCAGCTGTTCTTCATTGAGTTCTGTGGAGAGCGATACAAAAGTGCTCAAAATGCTATCTTCATCACCCAATGTGAAATCATGCGTCACATCTTTAATTAATTCACTAATAAAAGCTTTGCGAGGTTTAGCTGAACGATATTGAAACGCATGCCCTTCTTTGTTGCGTATTAAAAGTCCTTTTTTAAAAAGGCGGTCAAGCGTACTTTGAATAGTATTAAGTGTCCCTCCTCTGCTTTGTTTAAAATAGGCAAATACTTGTTTGGCATCTGCAACATCAATTTCCCAAAAATACTTCAATACCTGTTTTTCAAGCTCACCCAAATTCATCGCAATAATTCAACGTTAACCTATTAAAAATGAGGTGTGATAATTACATATAAAAAACCGATGGTCAATCGGTATTGTTAGTAGTGGTTTAAGATTAGGCGCTAAGAATATCAAAATGAAAGAATTTTTTTAATTGAGAGTTAAATACGCTGCGCCATCAGCACTTTTTGTTTAAGAAGCATATTCAGGGATGCCGAAAAATCACGAATCTGGAGTCATGATTATTTGTTTTTTCTTTTGTGATTAGCGTCACAACAGCTCTTTAAATAGGCGAGTATCATAGAACCATACAGATATGTATGGAGCGGATAAGTCGTGCTCGTAATTATCTTTGAACCGTTCGCATCTTATCGTTAACAAATAATAATACTCAATGCACGGAAGTGTTTTTTGATAAAATCATATTTTATGAGGTGATGTTTCCATGAATAGCATTATAGCTGATTTTTATTCTTACCCGATCTTTAAGCGATTAGGCGTCAAAGTTTTGGAACGTTGTCTTATTGCTTTTGTGGCGTTAGGATCTGTTGCTTGTGGTGGCGGAGGCAGTGGTAATGACGGTGCTCCTGTATTGGGAAATCCTACAGTTTCTTTGACTGCAAGCCCCTCTACAATTGCTACTAATACTAATTCAACCTTGAGCTGGACGGTCACCGATGCCACCTCGTGTACCGCCTCTGGCGGATGGGCTGGTAGCAAGAATGCCACCTCGGGCAGTGAAGTGAGCGCGTCGCTGACAGCTGATACTACCTTTACCTTGTCTTGTACGGGAGCCGGTGGCACAACAGCTGACAGCGTCACCGTCACTGTGGGATCACCTCTACCGACCGTTGCACTCACGGCTACCCCGGCCAATATTGCCTACAATGCTACATCCACCTTAAGCTGGACGGTCACCAATGCCACCTCGTGCACCGCCTCTGGCGGATGGACTGGTAGCAAGAATGCCACCTCGGGTAGTGAAGTGAGCGCGTCGCTGACAACTGATACTACCTTTACCTTGTCTTGTACAGGAGCCGGTGGCACAACAGCTGACAGCGTCACCGTCACCGTAGGATCATCAACTCTACCAACCGTTGCACTCACGGCTACCCCGACCAGTATTGACTACAATGCTACATCCACCTTAAGCTGGACGGTCACCAATGCCACCTCGTGCACCGCCTCTGGCGGATGGACTGGTAGCAAGAATGCCACCTCGGGCACTGAAGAGAGCGCCTCGCTGACAGCCGATACCACGTTCACCCTCACTTGCACGGGTGATAATGGGCAAGTAGCTGACAGTGTCAGTGTTACAGTCGCTCCGTTTACCAGAACACTTAAGTGGGATCCGAACACTGAGTCAGATTTAGCTGGTTATAAGGTCTATTACGGTACAACTTCCAGAGATTGTGACACTTCAGTATTGGATGAACAGTTTACCTATGCAGGATCACAAGCAGATCAAGGTGCATCGCCTATTGTGATCTTTGTGACTGATTTAAATGATGTTGATAACCCAGAATATGCGCTGACCAATCTGGCAATTGGTGTTGACTATCATTTTGCAGTAACAGCCTTTGATCTATCTGGTAACGAGAGCGGTTATAGTCCAGAGGCAACTGTGATAGATGAGGATTCCTTTCCTCCCGCCTTATGCGATGTCAGCGCCGCGACCAACTCACAAATTATCTTAGATTATTCAGAGTTTGTCGAAATAGCTAGCTCGTCAAATATTGCTAACTATACACTTGTTGATAAGGATGAAGTGCCAGTATTGATCGACAATATTTCCTTTGATAGCGTAACATTTAAAAATGTTACGCTGAATACCACTAGTACCCTCATGGAAGGGGGCGATTACACATTAACCGTAAAAGATGTTAATGACTTCTCCGGTGAAAATCCAATGAGTTTGGATACTAAGGTTTTCACTTACACCAATTCACCCAGCATTAAGAAACTGTCTCCTAGTAATTATTATAATGGGGCAACAGTGACATACAGCGAGAAAGTCACGAATAGCTCGGCAGCCCTTTCCAGCAATTATTTGTTGGATGATCCACTGAACGTAACGAGTGTTTTAGTGGAAGATGCAAAGAATGTAAGAGTTGACGCAGACGCTGCTCTGATAGAGGGTAATACTTACTCTGTAACAATAAATAATATTACAGATCTGTTTGTTAACACAACTCTACTAGATAGCCTCACATTCATTCAACCGGTTGATAACCAAGCGCCTCTCGTTTTATCCGCACATGTTACTAATCCGTCTAAAAACAACTCAAAGGTCTATGTTGTATTTAATGAGATTATGGATACAGCGATGGCAAACGACCTCAGCAACTACACGATTGACAATGGCATTTCAATTACCAGCACGTCATTGTTTGGTGATGGTCGCACGGTCGTATTGAGTACAGACGCCCACCCGGATGGCGATTATACGATCACAGTATCAAATATCACTGACAACTCGGTAGCGGCTAATCCCATGGTAACCACCAACCTCACTTATAAGGTAATCACCCCAATAGTGAACATAACTTCAAATGTTTCTGGGGGTAACAAAAATGATGAAATTTAAGGGAAATGCAGTTGCTGTTATTTTGTTCACATTCTTGGCATCACATACAGCAGTAGCCCTTGAATTTGGCTGGAATGAGCTACCAAATACCCATATGCGGGATGTTTGCCCACCCAATACCGCCGAATATGCTTTTGCAGATAGATGTAATAACGTTATAAATGCCTGGGGTGGTGCAACTTTAGACACATTACGTAACCGCTTGCTATTTTGGGGTGGTGGGCATGGTGATTATTATGGAAATGAGGTGTATGCACTTAATCTAAATGATTCAACATTTGAACGGCTTACGGATCCAAGTACAGGTTTTACATTAGGGGGTGTATGCGCTGATAGTTTGCCTGACGGAAACCCTACCTCTCGCCATACCTATGGAGGGCTGGCATATATCGCTCACGCCGATGTGATGTTTGCTTATGGTGGCTCAAGGGCGTGCGGATCAGGTGGCTTTGGTACTGATGTCTGGACATTGAATCTCACAACTAACTCGTGGACACAAATGGTGGCTACAGGACTGAACCCAGGCAAGGCAATTGTGGCTTCGCAATACGACCCAGTCACCAAAAAAGTATATGTTCGCAGCCAAAACTATCTTCATACATATGATTACGACTCTGACTCCTGGGAGCGTATATCTGATCATCAATATATAGGGGGCTATGGCAAGGCGAGTGCAGTTATTGATCCTGTCAGAGAAAAATTTGTCATCGTCGGTCCAAGTGGCGTTGAAATTATAGATTTAAAATTGGGCAGTGATTATTCAGCGGTCCATTTAAATACAACCGGACCACAAACGATTATCACTGACGGGCGTTCGCCAGGGCTTGCCTATGACTCGTCGCGGGACAAAATAGTTGCCTGGGATGGGTCAGATTCTGGAACGACTCCCGGTACTGTATATGTACTCGATATTGATAATGCCACATGGACACCTGTATCTGATACGAATAGGGGACCAGTAGGCAAAGGCAAGTCACGCGGGACATTTGGTCGATGGCGTTATGTTGAGTCATTCGATGCTTTTATTGTAGTCAATAGCGCTGATGAAAATGCTTTTCTATTCCGCTTTGAGGCAGGGCCTCTACCGACTCCAGATACTGTAGCTCCGGCTAAAATAGAGACACTCAGCGTTAATTGAGATTGCTCTAGGAGGTGCTTATTGCCACATCCCAATAAGGCAATTTAGATAAATACCGACAGAGGTTCAAAAAAGGAATATGAAGTACGAGCGAAAAGGTCACCGAGTTTGGCATTTATGTGTATTGTTTGCATTATTGTTGATAACAGCCAATAGCGCTGCGGCAACGATAACTGCATCACTATCGGACTATCGGGCTAAACTGCAATTATTGGCACCAGGTGATGTTTTACTGTTGGAAGCAGGAATTTACGATGATTCCAATGGTTACCCTGGGCTGTCAATCTATGATCTTAACGGTGAACCCGGAAACCCTATAATCATAACCGGGTCGGATTCAGAACCACACCCAGTTTTCCTTGGTAGCGCTGGTAGCAATACAGTTAGGATTGCCAATTCTAGTTATGTTGTGATTCGTAACATAGAGGTTGACAGCCGGGATCGTGGTGGTGACGGCATCAACGGGCAAGACATATCACATCATATTACACTGGAAAATATCGCTATTCGCGGCGTTGGTTCAGATCAATCTATAGTTGGGATCTCGACAAATAGAGCGCCAGTCTGGAACTGGATCATACGTAACAATCTTATTACCGGTGCAGGTACGGGTATGTATCTTGGAAATTCAGACGGCAAAGAGCCCTTTGTTAATGGAATAATTGAGAATAATGTCATCCTTGACACGATTGGCTATAACATGGAAATTAAACATCAAATTGTTCGTCCCGGTGTGCCAGGCATGCCAACCGGGCAAAGTACAACAATTATCAGACATAATGTTTTCTCCAAATCAGGGAATTCATCTGGCGGGAACTTTGCAAGACCAACAGTGCTGGTTGGACATTTTCCGCCAACGGGCTCTGGTGTCAGTGATGTGTATCAAATATACGGGAACTTTTTTTTTAATAATCCTTCCGGAGAGCCACTGTTACAGGTCGAAGGTAACGCCGTAATTCATAATAACCTGTTTGTTAACAATGTTGGCGATGCCATTTTAGTGCAACCGCATAATGATGTTCCCAAGATGATACGCATTTTTTCTAATACCGTTGTCGCAAGTGGAGCAGGCATAAGAGTATCTGGTGGTTCAACTAGCTTTACCCAAAAGATCATTGGGAATGCAGTATTTGCTGCAAACCCAATCAATGCAGCAGATCAATCTGACAATGTTACAGACGCATATGCAGCTGCGGAAAACTACCTAACGAGTCCGGGTGGCGATCCTATGACGGGTTCGCTAGACCTGTATCCAATATCGGGAAAATTATTAAGTTCTGCAGTTGATAGCAGTTCTTTTAATACATTTGTTGACTGGAACCTGGATTTTAATGGTAATGCGCGAGAGAACGGCTATCGTGGAGCATATTCAGGTGCTGGGCAAAATCCAGGATGGTTGCCTCGTCTAAGCTTTAAGCCATTGGCAGGATCAACGATTGATATCCTATCGCCTACCGCACCGACTCGATTGGTGGTGCAGTAGTTTTTTGATGTGATTTTCCAAAATTAACAGGTAAAAATTTACCGGAAATGGAGCAGGTATGAAAGTTTTTAATAAACTGGTTTTTGGGCTACTAATATTTTCTGCCGCAGAGGTTTCTATTGCTGCTCAAATTGATATTCCGTTGCGAACATGGATTTCGAGACCTCTAGTTTCGCCCGAAGCACCGTGTTCGAGTGGATGTAAGCATATGCGTTTGACGCATAATCCAGTAAATGGACTGATTTATATTATGGGTGGAGACCATAGCGGATTTACGCCTGGCTTTCCCCAATCTGGAAGAATGGATATGTTCACGTATTCAATTGAAAATGATGTATGGAAGCTTGAGCAGCCCTATTGTCGCACTGACAGTTCGCCTCAACCTGCGGGTCCTGACGAGGTGGGTTGGATATATGACAGCAAAAGAAATGTATTTTGGCATAACCCGGGCTTTAATTGGGATAGTGCCTCCAGATGTCCAGACTCGGATGTGCGTCGTACCAAAATAATGAGTTACGATCCGATAACCAAGGTTTGGACAAACGAAAATCGTGCAACCATTAAGAGCGTGGGCATAACCACAGGTAATGCTCGGTTTGCTCAGTATGATCCCGTTGAAGATACTTTTGTTGTATTTGTTGGTTCAGATGCGAATGTATACGATATTACAAATGATAAATGGACTCAGTATCCATTAACAGGTCAATCACAATATGGTTTAAATGGCGATGATTACACAGCAATAGATTTGGTGGGTCGGAAGATATATTACATTGATAATAGACATTCACTTAAACTGTTTGTTTACGACATGGATACCAAGGTCTTTATCGATTCAGTGCCGGTTCCATCGACAGCAGTTGTGACTAAAGAAACGCAGGCACATTGGGATCCTATCAATAAGGTAGTCCTTTGGCCGCACTGGTCAAATGGTGACACTGCAGAAATAACCAACCTTTACGTCTATCATCCAGATTCAAAGAAGTGGGATGATTTACCAATTGCTCAGCCTAGTGGGGATACGGTAAAAGGTCGACATTCTGTTTTCGACCCATTTCAAAATGTTCTTATGGTAATGGGGCCTAAACTTACTAATTCGCCGGTATTTCTATACCGCTATGGTTCGGGTTCAGGTGGGGTAGTTGATCTGGTCGCACCAGCGTCGCCAACTTCTTTAAGTGCTGAATGAATTTTATTGAGGCTTATTAGATTCCAGCATCAGGGGCGGATTATACTTTGCTCACTTTTTGACCAAATAAGATCTCCGCTCAGAAATTACCATCCCAACTGGCTCTCTGAAGTTTGCCAGCGACACTATATCCGACATTCCGCACCGACTTTTAGGAATAAATCTACACATAAATATCCCCTAAACACTTAAGAATGATCCGGTGTCTATCTTGTAGATTGAGTACTTGTAGTTGACTGTCATCAATGCTCAAGACATGTATTCCCTGAAAACAAAAAATTAATTTCATTTCATTTCATTGTAGGTTTAAAAAGGAGGTTTCAAAAATGAGTGGTGTTACAAAAGTTCTAATATTATTAAGTCTTTTTGGATTAATCATATTTTATTTTTTATACTGCACCGAGTTTCACTAGCACATGACGGGTTTCTCCATTTTGTGGCCATTCAATTTGATTGCCCTTTCTTTCTTCCCCATCAACAATTAGTCCAATGACACCGTGCCCCATCCCATTAACATTTTCTACCGTTACTTCAATCACCGCGCGATCACGTTTGAGGGTTGCCGTAAACCCCTTCCATGAGGTCGAAATGCAAGGATCAATACACACAAACTTTCCTTTATGCCGAATGCCCAATATTGCCTCCATACCTAAGCGATAAATCCATGCAGCGGATCCCGTGTACCAGGTCCACCCACCTCGACCAGCATGCGGTTCAATGCTTGCAACATCAGCAGCCATAACATAGGGCTCCACGCGATACTGACGTATCATTTTGGGGTTCAGCGAGTGTTCGATTGGGTTTAACATTTGGAAAATCCTGAATGCAGCGTTACCATCTTTTTGTACCGTGTGCGCCCAAGCTAACCAGGCGGCTGCGTGTGTATACTGTCCGCCATTTTCTCTTATGCCGGGCGGATAGGCCTTGATATAACCCGGTTCGCGCATGGTCGCGTTAAATGCCGGCCAAAGAAGTCGTAGGATACGATTTTTCTTATCCGTTAGTTCACGTTCAGCAGATTTTAATGCTTGACGAGAACGAAGCGGGTCGCCTGCCCCACTTAATGTAGCCCACGACTGAGCGATCGAGTCAATACGACACTCCTGGCACTGTGCCGAGCCCCAGGGAAGCCCTTCATCGTCATAGGCACGTCGATACCAATTTCCATCCCAACCGTTTTTTTCGATTGCCTCTGCAAGTTCCTGCGCACGTTTCAGCCAGTCGGCACTAGGATCATTTTTTTGAGTGCGGTCATTTATTCTGGAAAAAGATTCGATAACCGCGATAGCAAACCAGGATAGCCAGATACTTTCGCCTCGACCGCGGGTGCCAACCCGATCCATGCCGTCATTCCAGTCACCCCCACCTATGCTTAACAGACCATGTTCACCAGATGACCTAATTCCAACATTCAATGCACGCTTACAGTGTTCAAACACAGTGTACTTTTCAGTGGTGCTCTCATACTTGGAATAACGATTTTCCTCTTGAGCACCCAGCGGTTTAGCAACTAAAAAAGGAACCCCCTCCTCCAGTATAGAATCATCACCACTAACCTCAACGTAGTGTGCGGTTACAAAGGGTAACCAAAGCATATCGTCCGAGCAATGAGTACGCACACCACTATCACCTGGCGGATGCCACCAGTGAAGCACATCCCCCATCTCAAATTGATGAGCTGCGCTGGTTAGAATATGCTGGCGTGCCAATGAGGGCTGTGCATGAACCAAAGCCATAATATCCTGAAGTTGATCTCTAAAACCAAACGCACCACTTGATTGGTAAAGACCTGTTCTTGCATACACTCGGCAAGCCAATGTTTGATAGATCAACCATTGGTTCATCATTAAATCGAATGCAGGATCAGGGGTATGCACCTTAATCGAATTAAACACTCGTTGCCAGCGAGCTTGCATAGCCAGCCAATCGTCACTGACTGTTTGCGGTTGTTGCCATTTTTTTATCAGTTGTTGTGCGTGTTCAGCGTTATCTGCCTGCCCTAGTATAAAAAACAACTCAGTTTCACCACTTGCTGGCACGTCGACATAAACCTGTAACGCCGCACAAGGATCGAGTGCCGCACCAGTTACATTTTTGAATCCCCAACGATAAAGCGCTGCGGGATGTTGAAAGTCTCCTTCACGACCAAGAAACTCCGTTCTATCTGTTGTAAATCCATGCACGGAACGATTGGAACAGAGAAAGGTAACGCGGTCAGAAAAATTAGTGTTCCAGGTATTTCTGGCTAAAATGGCGTTTGTCTCAGGATCAAATTCACTCACGATATGTGGTGAACTTTTATAGCGAGTTACGCCTAGCGTTAATTCGGCATAGTAAGTTACTGTCAAGCGGCGTGCATGCTCACTAAAATTATGTAGCCGTAAGCGAACAATTTTAACGGGATCCTCTTCGGCTACCGAGACGCGCAGTTCTTGTTCCAAATCTTGGCAGAGATTTCGCCAAATAGTGTACCCCGCTCCATGGGTAATCTCACAAAGACTCCCCGTACCGATAGGCTTTGGAGTAACCGTCCAAACCTGCGCGGTTTCTTCATCACGCAGATAGACTATTTCACTAGGTGGGTCTTCGACAGGATCGTTCATCCACTGGGTCAGTCGATTTTCACCGCTATTAATTGCCCAGGTATACCCGCCCCCTCCTTCACTGGTCAAGCAACCGAACGAGTCGTTGGCCAAGACGTTGCACCAAGGGGTAGGTGTTGCTTCATGGGATTCAAGATAGATAACGTATTCATGCCCATCGGCGCTGAATCCACCCAATCCATTAAATAAAGTTAAATCGGTGCGACGCTCAAGCTGCGCGGTTGTTTGCTTTACTGGCGCAGCCATTGTTCTGGTAAAGGCTGGCAAGTCATCAGATTGCTGATTTAACGAAGCGAGCTGTTGCGCCAACGGAACACGATCATTAAGAATGACGTTAGCTGCAGCTTTTAGCAAATTATGTTGCTCACTAGACAATTGATCCCAATGCAATAAATGGATCCCGCCCCGGTGTACAAGCATTCCTTGCAATTCAAGTTTACTCATCAGTTGTTGCAGGCGCTCGTTAATTTCATCGGCATAACCAGACGGACTTTCATATAATATAAGCAGATCAATGTTCAGCCCCAATTGATGCCATCTTTGATGGGCACACACCAACACACGCAACAAACTCAGGTTGGTCTCCTCATGTTGGCGTAACAACAGCAGTGGCAAATCACCGGACACGCCAAATGACCACAAAGCCGATTGACCGAGTGAATTTTCAGCAATCAAAGAAGGCTTGGCTCGCAACCCCTTATAGGGTTGCAAGAGTACTGAGAGTAGTTGTTGCAACTCCGACTGAAACGGAATGGCGTATTGAAAATGCTGCAAATCACGGTGAGCTCTAGACTTCGCATCATGAAAAATAAGTTCTACTGAGGATAATGTTTCGTAATTGTTGGCTATTTCAAAAAGCGACCGACGTGAACCACTGGCAATGGTGATAAAGCTGAGAACTTCCGATGCATAGGGTGCTAACTCAACCGTCACTTGAAGTGACATCACCGGATCAAGTGTCCAACCAAGCGTTTCAGATAATCCCTCAGCCATTCCCACAGGATTGCGAAAGTTACCGTTTCGCCCGATAAAGTGTTCGCGGTCGGTTTCAAAACTGCTCAGTTTTATGGCGTCGCTTTCCGCTATCATTCGATGCATCAGGGCGGGCGGATTTTCATGCGGATTTCGAGGACGCCGTTCGAAAACTAGTGCATTCATACTTTTCGCCATTTCACTGTGGACAAACAATTTGCTAAAAGCGGGATGTCGCTCGTCTTCATTCGGTTGGGTTAATACGACTTCGCCATAACTAGTGAGTGTCAGCTTGCGAACTCTGTTGGTTTCATTGTTAAGGGTTACCCGACGCACTTCAACATCGTCATTTGCTGCCACAGCGACATTCATATGTAGCGAAATACCAAAATCCTGGCGATGAAACTCTGCCATATGGGCAGAAAAAATGACGCCATACTGTTCCCTGACAATACCCAACGGCTGACGTCCAGCGGACCAAATATCACCACTGTTTTCGTCCTTTAGATAGATCCAGAGCCCCTTATTATCGAGGGTCGGCTCCGGTGACCATCGGGTTAATGCGTTTTTTCGCCAACTCAAACCACCCGCGCCTGAGTCAGAAATTAAGGTACTAAACCGACCGTTGCCGATCACGTGAAGTTGTGGAACATTACCGTATAATGCGGGGTTCCACGATGGCAACTCGGCAAGAGCAGGTTGCGATTCAGCGGATTTTTCGGCGTTAGTCACTGCATCTGTTGGAAACTCAGGCAAACTGGTAACCGGTACCTTTTCATGTAATAACAGCTCAACGGTTTGAAATGCTGGATCCGATTGAAATCGTTGTACATGCGCGTCCTTCAACAGCGCATTGTCCAACGCGACAAAAATCATCCCCTGATGATGGGTCATGTGTGATTGAACAAGAGCAAATTGGCGATTCGCTGGTTGCCGACTGGGGGTGTAATCTGCGGCTTCATACATCCCATAAAGACCGAGCAGTCCCAGTTCAGCCATCTGTTGAAGGTTCTTGGTTGCTTGAACTGGATAAACCGCTAACGCCAGCGCAGAAGCGTATGGCGCAATGACTGTGTCAAGCTCAAGACCCCGTTTAAATCCCAAACTCGGTACACCAAATGCTTTGTACTGGTAATTATGCTGATGGTCAACCACGGCATACCCGGACTCCGAGATCCCCCAGGGGGTTCCGCGCTTGCTGGCCAGTATTATTTGTTGATCGACCGCCGCTCGTTCACTTTCAGCGAGCAAGGTGCCATCGCCGCTTGACATAAGTAAACGAGGCATCAAATATTCAAACATGGTTCCACCCCAAGACAACAAAGCCGTGCTACCAGTTACTCGGGTAACCGGTCGCCCTAAAGTAAACCAATGTTTAGTTGTCACATCCCCTTTTCCAATCGCGATAATACTCGCTAACCGTGCTTCAGAAGCGAGCAAGTCGTAATGATGGGGATCAATGAGAGCAGCACTTGCGTTCCAACCGATGTGAAATAACTGAGAATCTTGGTCAAAAAGCAGACTGAAGTCCATACCTCTGACTTCAGTATCCGCCCGCTCAGCAATATCAGTCAATTGGTCTTGCAGCAAACGGGCGTTTGCATTGGAAGTTTGTATACTTTTTTCAAGTTGGCTAAACCATAAATCAATCGCGGTTCGCTCCTCGACATCTTCAATTTCTGGCATGTCAATTCTAAAATCAGCAATGATTTGAAGCGCCGTCAAACAGGTCGGCGGGATCTCGTGTAAACTCAGTGTAGGAAGAAGTAAATTACGTAATTTTTTCAATGTTATATGATATTTGGTCGCCGCCAACTGATTTTTAGACACTAATGGGCAATAAATGACTGTTAACCAAGGGAGCAGTCGTTCCATATCACGTAACATGTCGCGTAAATGCTGGTGCGCTCGCCCTACCCAGACGCGAACATCCCGTACCAGTGAAACTTTGTGAACCGGCGCTTTTTCTGTTAGCACTTTGACCAGAACTCGGTCGAATTCAACAAAATCAATCTCATCCAATTCCTGCACGGTCAACCACCAGGTATCCGTTTTGTCTAATACGCTCCATGCCTTATGGCGAATACTTTGGGCTTGAATTATCAGCGCGTTATAGTCGACATTCTCATCTAAATGATCATCGACAGTGAGGTGTAACAGCGACTCTTCGATCAACGAAAAGGTGTCCATCAGACCATCCCAACGCGCGCGAGTGAATATTGATGTCTGACGAATATCAGCACAGCCTTGTTTGAGAGACAGCAAGCAAGCTGCTAAATTGCCATTATCAACTGTGGAAACATATCTGGGGGAAAGTACTTCCAGAGTTCGTGTGTCATACCAATTGAAAATATGACCTCGGTAATGTTCTAGAGTCGCTAAGGTATTTAAACTTGCAAGTGTACGAGCGGCAAAGTCGGTTGGTCCAAGATAACCAAAATCCCACGCTGATAAATTAGCCAGAAACATCATGCCAATGTTCGTTGGTGAGGTACGGTGTGAAATGACACCGTGAGGATCTTCCTGATAGTTGTCTGGCGGTAACCAATGATCAACCGGATCGACAAAAGTCTCGAAAAATAGCCAGGTTCGACGAGAAAGGCGGCGTAAAAAAATGATCTCTTCTTTATTTAAACTCTCGACTTTTACTCTGATTGGGCGACTGAGAAATCGAGTAATTTCAGGGGATAGCAGCCACAATAACAGTAACGGTGCAGCATAAGGCAAAGCGCTCGGATTTTTACTGATAATAAGGATAGTAATTGTGCAGGTTAATAGAACCCCAGCGATCATTTCTCGCCAAAATAAATAACTTGATGAAGCTACTTTATGCAAACTTTTATCAATGTGAGCCGCCGTGACCCACTGGAGCAGATTCTTGCGACTAACCGTTAATCGAAACAAAGTACGAATAATTGCATCAAAAGCGGTAATTGCCTGGTGCGGAAGAAAAGCGATATACATTAGCCAACGCCCTATTGAGGCGATCGGTTCGGCAGTGGTTTTTAACAGGTTGGTCAAGTTGGTTGAACGTACGATACCAAACACGATATTAACTATATTGTGTCCAATTGGAGAAAATAATGCCAACAGAGTCCACACCAGCGGATGACCCGGAAGCCATAGCCAACCAGCGACAAACCACAAAAGCAACAGCGGCGAACATAGACTGCGGCGCAGGTTATCAATAATTTTCCACCGATCAATGACCTTGATATTATTCTTCAGTAAACGTCCGTCACTGCTTTTTGTTCGATAGCCTAACCAAGGAAGATGTTGCCAGTCACCACGGACCCAGCGATGAAATCGCCGCAAAAAAGTCAGGTATTGGCTCGGAAAATCCTCATAAAGCACAATATCTGATGCCAGTGCGGTACGCCCTAGAACCCCTTCAAGTAGATCGTGACTGAGCACGGTATTTTCAGGTATGCGTCCTTCAAGGCTGCGCTTAAATGCGGCAAGATCGTAGATCCCTTTGCCGACAAACATGCCAGAACCAAATAAGTCTTGATAAACCTCAGAGACTGCTCTGCTATAAATATCGATGACACGATCGCCTGACGCAATACGAGAAAACCAAGTGTTGTTGCTTCGAGAGGGATCAATTTCGATACGCGGTTGGATAATGGTGTAACCAGCAATTATTTGTCCACTTTTGTCATCATAAATTACGCGATTTAGCGGATGGGCTAATGTGCCGATTAAACGGCATGCCGTGCCACGAAAAAGCTGAGTGTCACTATCCAGTGTGATTACAAAACGAATGTTTCGCAGAGAATCATCATCTCCCTCTCGCACACTAAATTCCAGTCCTGCTTCAAAATCCAGCCCAGCTTCTCCGCAGAGCAAGCGGTTAAAAGCATCCAGTTTACCGCGCTTTCTCTCCCACCCCATCCAACAATTCTCGCCTGGATTATATTGCCGTGGACGATGCAATAGATGAAACATACCTTTACCTGTAGAGCCGTATTTTTGGTTGAGTTTTTTCACTCCTTCACGCATATGATCAATAAGTACACTATCACCTGGTAATTCTTGCGTAGGCGCATCGAGAAAATCCGTAAGAAGGACAAACCTGAGCGCTGGGTCGCTATTGCACAGGTAATGACGTTCAATTTGAGCTAAAAGGCTATTAATCTCTTCATTGCTACCCAATAAAGTCGGAATTACCACGGCGGTTGCATAGTCGGGATCGATGGCTTTATCAAAATCTATTTTATTCAGTATCCGAGGCGGTACTATTATGGTAATTAACCAATTGACCAAAGCTATTGCTACCATTGAAACCGGTACCAGTGACAATAAAAATCCAGCGACAAGTTCACTCATTTCAGCTTGGCTTTGAACAAGATAAAATACCGCAATGGATTCAAAAATTACCATTGATAGCATTAGCATAAAAAAATAGAAAACGGTGCTATGTCGCTGCAATCCTCGATTACAACGCTCAAACCACGAAGGCTTGTAATTAAGTTCACTTTCCAGTGTTAATTTACCTTCATCCACCAACCAATAACCAACGTGCGAAAGTCTTTCATCTTGCATTGTTGAGCGACTGGCTAACGCCACAGCCTGTTGAGCAACCGCTTGTTCACTAAATGGCGCTGTTCGTGCTAAATGTTCTACCGCTTTGCAATAACGGTTTCGACTATCAAAGTCTAGTTTGGCGTAGACATTGGCTGGGTCTTTACGCAGTTCCTCTTCGACAATATTGACCTGTTCAAAAAAATTCTGCCACGAAATATTCTCAAGATTAGCAAGACAATGTAACGCCCGACCTAAACAATCCACTTCATCGAGAGCAATTTCTATTGGTTGCCAAAACTTGTTGTCCTTATAAGGTGATTTGATTTTAGGATCCATTTGAACAACGATGGCAATCACTATTTCAATGCAAACTAATCGAAGAAAAGTAGGCAGTGCCCACAGCTCACTAATATCAAGTGGGGATACTTTTTGGTAAGCCTTGATAAATTTCACCAGTATTGGAAGCGCCACCTGAATGCCGTCTGCAGCTAAAAAGCCACTTGCCACCCGATAGGCTCTTGGTACCTGCTCACCATTATTTTCGCTGCAAAGACTAGGCAAAAGGCAGTAGTAGTCGGACGGCATGTCGTGTTTAATCTGCCCCAAAGCGCGTTCCAATAAATAACTGTTATCGAAAATCCATTCAGCTACTCTGGCGGTATTGACATCGGTCGTATTCAGTGACCTTTTTACCTGCTCGATCCACTCTGGTATATTCCGAAGAACAACAAGCGAAGGAAGTAGATTGGGATTAAATGCAGACAGTGAAAGACTATTGGCTAACTCGCTAGCTTTTGTTTCCAAAAAACCTAAACTCGACTCATCAAACTCCTCGCTCATAAGGAAGCCCTTGAAGGAAACCGTGCGTGGGGGTCGAGACTAAACAGCCCTTCAGTTTTGAGTGCTTGCCCACGTAAAAGTACTACTGGTACTTGACTGTGAATTAAGAGTTTAGGTATGACTGTGTCGTAGAGTTTTTCACTGCGATCGATATTCCCGCTTGCAGACATAACCACTAAGTCTACGGCTTCAGATTCAACTAAGTTGACCATTTCCCGTCCGACGCCACCGTCAGTTACTATTAAATATTTTATCTCCGCGCTAGTCGATGATTGTAACCAGAACTTTGTCTTTTCGAGGTTTTTCTGTGCGAGTTGTGTATTGTATTTAACAATTCGATTTTCCAGGAGGTTCGCTTCAGCATCAGGTGAGCTAACTTGAATAAGACCAGGCTCCGGAATATATTGGGCAAGAATTATTTCTGATTGCGGACTATTAGCTATATTAACAGCAAAAGAAAGTGCACTATCTGCCCAGGAAGAACTGTCCAGAGGAACCAACAAGCGTTTATAGTTAATATCGCCTTGTTCGTCTTGTTCCAGGCATGAAGCAGGTACCAAAAAAATCGCCCCCGAATTAGAGGTAATCAATTTATGAGTCGTACTGGCAATAGGCCACTGAGATGGACCATTTTCTCCGTGGCTACAAAGTACGGTAAGATCCACGTTGTTTTTATTTATCCAGTCATTGATTTGCTCTGCCGGTTTTCCTTCGATGACTACCGAAGTAATAGAAAACCCCGTAGCACTCGCTTCAACAGCTTTTAAATGGCTAACAGCCTCGCGTTTTTGCATTTCCCATGCGACCGGATCGATGGGTTTACACGGATCCACGTGCTGGTGTTCTAAAACATGTAATAGCGTGATACGGCAGTCAAAGTTGCGTGCTATTGCTAATGCATAGGGCATAACTTTTTTAGCCAAATTGGAACAGTCAAGACAAACCAGAATATGGTGCATTAAACTCAACTCCTTTAGGTTAAACTGGCAACAAATACAAAATGCTGAATTCTAGTCATAAGTGCATAATCGCCATTATTTCATTTAAATCAAACTCTCTTCCCACTTCATAAAAGTCAGTAAATAAGCATCGTAAAGTATTTAAAAACAAAAGAATCTGACAATAATCAGCCCACAGGCGGACGAGACCACTTTAATCACTTTTTACCAGTGTGGTTATAAAGATAAAAAAGGGAGTTAGACGAAAAATTCAACCTGACAGAATGCAACGAAATCGAATCGAAGTCTCATTTGAGTCGCCTATGAGTTTAGTTAATTCGATCACTTGTTGTTGATAATATATGTCTAGGTCATTATCAGGTTTTCCCCTATGTGCAACTCTATAAAATTAGATTATTGTTACAGTAGGTATCGAACTGTGCTAGTTAGAAAACTGCAGATGTCATTAGTAGATCTCCAATCTTGATTACCACTGAGGAGGAACTCATGTTAACGAACCAAATGTTAGAAAACCGAAAAATGCCAAACGGTCTTTCAGTGATTAGTACTCGATTCGATCCTGACGGCTCTTGTCAATGTTGTAAGCTCAGAAAAACTTGTGTTGCCTCGCGTATGGGGCGGGAAACAAACAAAGTATTTCATCAAGTTACGCATCGATCTTTATTAATAAAACATGGTGAACATCTTTTTTATAACGGCGATCCTTTGCGCTCTGTTTACATCGTTAAATCAGGTTCGTTTAAATCTTATATAATTAATCACAGAGCCGACGAACAAATCATCAATTTTCATCTGCCGGGCGACATTTTAGGTTTTGAAGCGCTGCCCTCTCACTTGTTTGAATCTTCGGTTGTCGCATTAGAGACGGCATCTGTTTGCGCTATTCCAGTTTGGCAATTAGAAAAGATGATCGAACAGCTTGTTCCTGATTGGTTAATGGAAATATTTATGGAGAAGTTGAAATTACAAAACCGCACTGCTTCGGCGTTAGGTAAAAAAGATGCAAGAAGACGAATAGCGTCGTTTTTATGGGATATTTCGGAAAACTATCAGGCATTAGGTTACTCCGGGAAAAATATTAAACTCAATATGTCACGTCAGGATATCGGTAATTACTTAGGGTTAGCTTCTGAAACGATAAGTCGTATTTTTACTAAAATGAAAAAAGATGGTTTGTTGAAATTAAACAGACGGGATGTCACCATTATAGATTTTGATCTATTAAGTGAATTGGCTGATAAGGATGTATCCAAATCGAATATTTAGGTATCAAGATACCACTGATTAGAAACGGTAAGCCGACCCTAATAGAATGGTCGTGTTTAGCTTAAAAGTTCAATCATATTGTTTGGTTAATAGGTGTTGTCTGGTTAATAAATATTGCTTAATTAATAGAGGTTAGTCCTGATTTTTTGCAATTGATTCTGTTCTAATACTAACTTATTGCCAGCGAATAAATGTGATGTGCTTGTGTACCTAGTGGACCTTTTGACAGCAAAAATTTAACTTTATGTCCCAGAGTGACTTGTTCGAAACTAAAGTTAATTAAGCTATCGGCATGAAAATAAACAACTTCATTTTCAGTGGTTGTTATCGTGCCAAAGTTTAATGATTTAGTTAGGCTCGATACGTTGCCATATTGCTGTAAATTTTTTATTTCGTTGTGTTTATCAAGTTGTGGTTGAACGTCTTTAAGCAAGGTTTCTATTGACTGCCTAAAATCTTCTTTAGTGCAGTCAGACAAACAACGAACTACGAGCCTTTTACTGCCGACATCTAACACTATTTTCAGTTTTTGTTTTTCATTTTGATTGTTGAGCTGTTGTTCAGATGGATTATGAGGCTCGAGTTGAATTTTACACTTAATGTACTTATCGTAATGCAGCTCGATGGTATCGTCTATAAAATCAACCGCACATCGATCTGCTGGCTCATGCTCATCATAGGTAATTTGTAGTGAATTTTGCATTTCTAAAGATACTCCCACTTCACTTCACACTTCAAACTTTGCCTTCGCACGCCCCGTTACTCTAAAATAACACTTAACCAAGTCCAAGCTAATATATCTTAATACGATTTATCGGCACTGATAAAAGTCATTATTTAATTATATGGGGTAAGGACTTTTGTTTGCCATTAAACGTGGATTAAAGCATGGGGTTAAAAAGGTGGTTCAAAAGATTTTCTAAACGAACCCACCTAAGAATATAAATCTCATAAAATACAGTAAACACTGGTTCCTTTGCCAGGCGAAGTGATCATTTTTAGGTTTGCTCCAATGCTTTCTGCCCGGTATTGCATAATTTGAATACCTATTCCATTTTTATAATTTTCTTTCGATAACTTAAAACCGATACCATCATCAACGATACTCCATTCCAATTTGCCATTACGATCCGTCAGAGTGATTGTTATGTTTTTTGCGTTTGCGTGTTTTAACGTGTTGTTACATGCCTCTTGGACTATTCGATAAATTTGGTTCGCTATCATTCTGTCTTTTATATTAGTGGTCATACTGCAGTCAAATTGACAATGAACATCTGAGTTGTTAATTGATTCGGCTAAATGTAAAATTGCTTGCTGTAGTCCGTCAGGAGTGAATGAAAGAGGCGCTAATCCATGACTCATATCTCTAGTTTCACCAATAGCCAGCCTTAACTGTTCTCTTATTTCATCAATAATTTGTAGATCCGGTTTGTTATCTCTGTGAAGATCGCGCTGGAAATTTTTTAATAACAAATTAATGCCGGTTAACCTTTGCCCGACACAATCATGCAATTCCATGCCCAATTTTTCCTGAGTGTAAGTATCAATTTCTGTTATAGCTTTTCGTAAAGCTCGTTGTTCACTGAGATCACGAATAATACCGACATAAATGTCAAGATTATCAACTTGGTTAACGGTGAACTCGATGGGAAATTGGTTACCGTCTTTGCGCAAAGCGGCGATATTATGCTCGCGCAATGTTAGTTGCGAAACGATAGCGGTCATGTAGCTTTGCAGGTTTTTGTTTTGTTCTTCATTGAACTGTGAAGGCATCAAACGTTTTATGTTATTACCTATTATTTCGGCAGAAGAATAGCCAAACATCTTCTCTGCGGACTGATTAAAATCAATAATTACACCTAGCTGATTAATCACTATAATCGCCTCTGAGGCATGATTCATAATCGCTTGTAAGCGATTATCGCGCTCGTATAATTTTTTTGTTTGATCGATAACATATTCTTCTAGTAGACGTTTTTGGCAGTATCGCTCGGTAATTTCAACATAAATTACGACAACACCGACAATTAGATCATCTGAAGCCAGATATGGAACAATGCGGCGTAAATAATAAATCGCCGCCTCTTTAGTTTCTCCTTTCAAATCAATACTTTTTATATCTCTCTCGACAGGAGAGAGTGTTTCCAGTACTTGTTGAGCATCTTGCAACAAATTGTCATTAGCAACTTTAGCCGAAAAGTCGCTGATTGGACGATCGATGTCACTTTCTCGAAGGCTTAGTAGTTTAGCTGTCGCCGGATTAAATAGCATGATTTTCATTTCCCGATTAAGAAATATCGTTGCTATATCCATACTAGAAAGTAAATTACTTAAATTATCATTATCTCTTTCTAATACGTCTAATTTACACTGAAGCACTGAATTAACCGCTGTTAACTTTTCGTTAACCAACCGCAACTCTTCGTCTATAGATTGTAATTTCTTATTCATCGACATGTTTCATACCTGAAAAAAAGCCTTAAATGACTCCAAACCTCCGGCTGAGACTCCAAGAGCAACTACCAGGACAGGTTTATCTGATTGTGTATCTGACATTGTTTGAATGTTGCTGGAAATTAGGTTGAAACCAACTATATCATAGCCGCCAATTGTTGGGTTGCTAATTACATGAGTTAATACATACCGCAAGATACCGGTTTTTAAATCAGAGGCTTTCTAGAGACCAAAGAACTGCTGAACGTGTCAACTCTACGCTCGAATTTAAATTTAATTTTTGTTTGATGTGGCTACGGTGAGTCTCAATCGTCTTAACACTCAAATTCAGCAATTCAGCAATTTGTGAAGTTTTTTTGCCTTTACCGATAAGATCAAAAACTTCGAGTTCGCGATCGGACAATAGCTTAACCGGTGACACAAAATCTGCGTGGACTTTATTTGAAAAACGTTTTAAAAGTCGTTCTGTCATTTTTGAACTAACATAAACTTTGTTATTAGCAATGTGTCTAATGGCTTGTATCAAACTATCGGCTGAATCTTGTTTATTAATATACCCCATGGCACCATTATTTATCGCTCGCTCGGCAAATAACTCATCATCATAGGTAGACAATACGATAATGTGCATTTGTGGTCGCCATTGGTGTAAATTTTTAATGAGATCCAAACCACTACCATCGGGGAGCGAAATATCAACCACCGCCACATCTGGCTTTAATGATCGTTTTAACTGCTTAGCCTGATGAACACTTGCGGCTTCGCCACACACACGCATGTCCTTTTCGCCATTAATCAATAACCGTAATCCCTTACGAACTAACTCATGATCGTCAATTATAAAAATATCGTTTTTTCTAATCGCCGTCATTTGTATTCCCTGAATTTACATTAACATAGAATACCGGACTCTGCTGAAACCTACAAAATTAAGTCAGTCAAAGCCAGCGTCTGTAACCATTGATCTTTAACCACCACTAGGCATCATGATAACTTTTTACCTATTAGTAAAGGTTGATCTGGAGCAGCTTTTTTCTATATTAGACAGTATTGATTATTTTAGGATTATGGCTCGTACGAACTAAAATGGTTTCCTTGCAAATCAGTTCGTTAAATTGCTTTAGTCAACTGATTAATGTCAGAGCCTGTTTGTTACTATTGACCTATGCTTTTGCTGGTTAAAGTTTGGTTTAGTATGCTTAATATAATTAACGAAAACATCAAAATTTGATTTGACGTGCTAAGTGATTCGTAGTCTCGACTCAGAATGCATGAAATAAACAGATTAATTTCAGCTTGAACTGTAAATTTATGGTCGAGCTATCGCTTGGTTATTTATGGATCTTGGTGAATTAAACAAACTAAGGAGGATATTATGGTCGATATAGATGTAAGCAACCATAGCGGTAAAACTTCGGTGAATGTTGATGATAAACAAAGCAAGCAACAGACTATACCTGATGAATTGCCAGTTTTACCAGTACGAAACTTAGTACTATTCCCCTACACTGTCTCTTCCATTTCCGTCGGTCAAGAACGTTCATTACGTCTTCTTGAAAGTGTTATCGCGGATGATAAGTTAGTCGCCGTAGTTACCTATAAAGACCCTAAATCTGAACAGCCAACCCCCGATCAATTGCATACCGTGGGTTGTGTCGCACAAATATTACGTGCGAAAGCTTCTCACGGTAATAATTTTAATGTCCTTTTGCAAGGACTTAACAAAATAAAAATTGAAGAATGGACAAAAGAGCAACCTTACCTTCGCGCTCGTATAAATAGTGCAAATGATGTTGAACCAGATGAAGACAATATCGAAGCTGAAGCGATCCGTAGCAATTTGTTAGAACTTTTTAGCCGACTAGTTTCGATGCTTTCTTTTTTATCGGAAGATTTGTTATTTGCTGTGACCGAAACAAGTGACTATCGACACTTGACCTATTTGATTAGTTCAAGCATGCGACTCGATGTTGCCAACGCACAAGCTATTCTTGAAGAAGACGACGTACTAGAAAAAATGCGCAAACTTACAGAAATACTCGACCACGAAATTAAAGTGCTAGAGCTAGGTAAAAAGATACAAAGTGAAGCCGTTGGAGAGATGGAAAAAACTCAAAGAGACTATGTACTACGTCAACAAATGAAAGCCATTCAACGAGAATTGGGTGAGGAAGATGGAAGTCAGCTAAAAGTAGAAGAATATCGCAAAAAAATTGAAACTCTTGGAATGTCAGAGGAAGCGTATAAACAAGCTGAACAGGAATTGTCGCGCTTACAAAGAATTCCCGAGGCTTCCACAGAATATGGACAGGTGCTAACCTATCTCGATTGGCTAACCGAGTTACCCTGGGATACAGTAACCGATGATGTACTAGACATTGAACAAGCAAAAAAAATCTTAGATGAAGATCACTACGGTCTGGATAAAATAAAAAGCCGTATTTTAGAATATCTAGCAGTGCGGCAATTGCGGCAACAACGCCGAAAACAAGCCGATGTTGACGACGAAAAAAATATCGTTTCGCATTCGCCCAGAGGCGAACGCGAAGGTGTGATCTTGTGTTTTGTCGGTCCTCCGGGAATAGGTAAAACATCATTAGGTCGCTCTATCGCACATGCCCTAGGACGCAAGCTTCAAAGTATCAGTCTTGGCGGGATCAGAGATGAAGCAGAAATTCGCGGTCATCGGCGAACTTATATCGGAGCGATGCCTGGTCGTTTTATTAAGGCACTGCGCGATGTTGGTACTAAAAATCCGGTTATCTTATTAGATGAAGTGGACAAAATTGGTTCGGATTGGCGGGGAGATCCTGCATCAGCGCTGCTGGAAGTACTCGATCCGGAACAAAATCGGGAGTTTCGAGACAACTTTCTAGAAGTCAGTTTTGATTTAAGCCAATTGATGTTTATCGCTACGGCTAATATGTTAGATACGATCCCTCGACCGTTACTAGACAGAATGGAAGTGATCACTTTATCCGGTTACACCGATGATGAAAAACTCAATATTGCGCAGCGCTATTTGTTACCCAGACAAAAAAAAGAAAACGGTTTAACAGACGAAGAGCTTAATATAAGCGAAGATGCCCTACTCGCTCTCATCCAAGAATATACCAGGGAGTCCGGTGTCAGAAGTTTAGAGCGTCGCATTGGAGCCGTGTGCCGAAAAGCTGTCGTCAAAATTGCCAAAAAAGAAGTAACGTCATTAACGGTAGATGTTGAAACTTTGCTTGAATTAATGGGCAAGCCCATGTTTTCCTACGATGTGGCTGAACGAACTGAATTGCCAGGCGTTGCTACTGGTCTTGCCGTCACTTCAGTTGGTGGTGACATTCTGTTCGTTGAAGTTAGCGAAATGCCGGGTAAAAAAGGACTCAAAATTACCGGTCAATTGGGTGATGTTATGCGCGAATCGGTTGAAGCTGCATTAAGTTACGTTCGTTCACAAGCCCATAAGTTGGGTCTAAAAGAGGACTTTTACGAGACCACCGATATTCATGTGCATATTCCAGCCGGTGCGGTGCCTAAAGACGGTCCTTCCGCTGGCGTAACCTTGGTGACGGCCCTGGTATCTTGTTTAACTAATCGCCCGGTTCGCCATGATTTGGCTATGACTGGTGAAGTCACGTTACGCGGTCAAGTATTACCTGTCGGAGGGATCAAGGACAAAATATTAGCAGCTCACCGTGCGGGATTAAAAAGTGTTATTTTGCCGAAAAAAAATGAGATGGATCTCGAAGATTTACCCCAATCAATTCATGATGAGATGGAGTTTATATTAGTTGAGCATGTAAGCAGCGTTTTGGATAGAGCCCTGATTGCTAGTCACTAACAGGAGCTTAGTGTGATACGAAAGATAAACACTCACTCGTTCAACGATCATTCGCGGAATTTATAAAAAATTGGAATAAAGAAAAGAACAAACATTAAGACAGTTAGGCCTGCACCTTGCTCTCTCAGCATTAAATTAAGACTCGCCACTTGCAAGGCGCAAGTGGCGAAATAGAATCAGTCGACTATGACTTCAATTTTTTTCTGTTTTGCAGTTTCAGCTATCGGTACGATCACCTCCAATACACCGTTACGGCTATGGGCTTCTATTTTTTTTGCATCCGAAGCATCCGGTAAATTAATCCGACGATAGAAACTACCGTAAGCTCTTTCGACCGAACGAAAATCGTCTCTGTTCTCTTCCACTTTCGTTTCTCGTTTACCTTCGATCACTAAGTTACCATTATCCATGGTGACTTTGATATCTTTGGGGTCAACTCCAGGGATATCCGCTTTTACATGATACATATTATTTTTTTGTTCTACATCGGCATCAATTGTCCAGTCGGCTAGTAGGTCACCCTGCCTATGCCCAAGAAATTTATCGTTAGTCCAAAATCGATTCATTTCATCCGAAAGTTGAGAAAATAACGGTAGGCTTGGTAAGGTTGATAAAGGTTGGCGTTTAAATAGTGACATGATGTTTTCCTCTATAAGTAAGTTACAGCTCCCTTTCTTTACTTAAGTGGCAAGGAGAGAGCCATCTGATTGAAGCTTTAGATACTATCCGTTTCTAAAAAATAACCGCTCGGCTATTCAAGTCAAACAGTACCATGATTGTAAATTTGCACTTTGACAAAAGTCAGATTGTAAACAGTATTTTAGTCCTGCTAGCATTTGTTAAATGGGTGTTGAGCGGGCTTCTAGCGGAATGATATTTCGTGGGTCGGTTATTATTTCAGGTGTTCGGTTCGGTATAACAAGATAAGCACCCGTTTGAGAGTAATTCAACATAATCAGGTTACTATTGACATAAATCATAACAAAAAAAACAGTTTGTTTTAAAATGGATGGTGACGTTAATTGGATGGATGGAAAAGACGATGTCACTAGCCGATATTTGTAACAGAGATGTAGTTTGTGTCGACAAAACGGAATCAGTTCCTCACGCGGCACAGTTAATGAGACAGCATCATGTCGGTGATCTCATAATAACAGAAAGCACAAGTGGTAAAACGGTTCCCATCGGCATCTTAACGGATAGGGATATAGTCATTGAAGTGTTGGCGAAAGACATTGAACCGACTAGCGTGTCAATTGAAGATATAATGAGTCGTTTCTTAGCGACCGCTGACCAAAGCGATACGGTTGATAAAGTGATCGAAAAAATGTTTCACGCGGGTGTTAGAAGAATTCCGATTGTTAACCAGAAAATTGGGTTAGTTGGGATTGTACGAATGGAAGATCTGATCCAATCCATTGCTAATCAGATAAAAAATATAACTCGTATTTTGTATATAGAGCAGCAACATGAAAAACGGCTTCGGGATTAAGTTTTACTCCATGCTAAATTAATCTTGAAATAGTTATCATAGAAACGCAAAGCATTGCTGACAGCTTGAAATTTGGTGAGTTCATATTTGGAGAATTAAGATGTACAAACATATTTTATTAGCGGCAGAATTCGGAGAGCAAAATAGAATTGTCGAGGATAGAACAAAAGAAATCCAAGAGTTTACCAAAGCAAAACTAACCATTATTCATATTGTAGAACCAACTCCTTCAATAGTCGATATGGGAGAAATAGCCTTGCCCATAGAATATTATGGTGCAGGCGAAAATATTGAAGAGTACGCGAAAAAACAATTGCAACCAAGCGTCGATCGGCTGAATGTTCCGCAATCGAATGTCATCGTTGTTACCGGTAAACCTAATCGTGACATTTTACTTTATGCCGAAGACAACAACGTTGACTTAATTGTCGTTGGTAGTCATGGTCGTCATGGTCTGCAACTACTTTTAGGTTCTACCGCAAATGCCATATTGCACAAAGCGAAATGCGATGTGCTTGCGGTAAGACTAAAAAGTGACTAAGCGTTCTTCAAGCTATAGAAATCAGGCAAATAGAGGTTTTATTGGAATATAATAATTTTTATACAGGAATTCTTAATGCATCCACATATCAAAAAATTAACTATCATCGTAATAATAATTGGAGTTTTTCTATTATTATTTTCGCCAACCCTTTTCACTAAACAAGGTAAGGAACCATCATGTTGCCAAATATCGGTATCTTTTTAGCTGTCTTTGGACTATCTCTTGTTGTCAGTATTTTTAGGATATTAAGAGAATATGAACGCGGTGTGATTTTTATGTTAGGTCGTTTTTATCGTGTAAAAGGACCAGGTCTGATTATCCTAGTGCCATTTATCCAACAGATGGTTAGAGTGGATTTAAGAACTATTGTTATGGATGTACCAACGCAGGATGTCATATCACGCGATAACGTTTCAGTGAAAGTGAATGCTGTCATCTATTTTCGTGTCATCGACCCTCAAAAAGCAATTATAAATGTTGAAACCTACTATGATGCAACAAGCCAGCTTGCCCAAACCACCCTTCGCTCGGTACTCGGTCAACACGAACTGGACGAAATGTTAATGTCGCGTGATAGACTTAACGCCGATATACAAGATATTTTAGATAGGCAAACAGATGGCTGGGGAATAAAGGTTTCAAACGTTGAAATAAAACACATAGATTTAAATGAGTCTATGATTCGAGCAATCGCTCGTCAGGCGGAAGCTGAAAGAGAGCGACGCGCGAAAATCATTCACGCCGAGGGTGAACTACAAGCATCCGAAAAATTATTGCAGGCCGCTAAAATATTAGCAGAGCAACCAGAAGCTATTCAACTTAGATATCTAAGCACGCTCAACAATATAGCTGGCGATAAAAATTCAACTATCGTGTTTCCGTTTCCACTGGATATTTTCAGCCAAGTAAAGCAGAGTATTAGCAAATAGCTCGCCCCTTATTAATGAGACATTTTAAAGCTTAGTAGAACTAGAAGGCATCTTGTGTACAGTTTGATCGACGCTAGTGTGAAGTGTTAAAAACTTTAGAGGAGCTCTTATGCCTAATTCCACGGTGGATGGTATTTTAAAAAAGCTACATACACTCCAAAAAGAATTGGAACAAGAGATAGATCTTCTCTTAGAAGAAAAGCGTAAACAATTTAAATATACATTCCAACAAGGAAGAATCAACTTCGAAAAAGGCGTTCAAGCGCTACAACGGAGTACTAAAACAGGAGTGTTACGTTATATTGCCCAAGCAAGAATCGGTCACATACTGTCAGCCCCAATAATCTACAGTGTGTTAATCCCATTTCTATTATTAGATTTTTTCGTTTCGGTCTATCAACATATTTGTTTTCGAATTTATGGCATTCCAAGAGTTGTAAGATCAAGTTATTTTGTCATCGACCGTCAATATCTCGCGTACTTGAATGTTATAGAAAAATGCCACTGTGTTTATTGCGGATACTGTAACGGATTAATCGAATTTGTACGCGAGGTCTCAGCTAGAACTGAACAATACTGGTGTCCGATTAAACATGCGACTCGTACCTATGATCCTCATCGTTTGGAGAAAAACTTCGTTGATTATGGTGATGCGGCAGCCTATAAAGAGCGACTTACTGAAATTCAAAATGACGTCAAGAGATTGATAAAACCCACTAGGAAAACTTCGAACCCTAATCGCGATGAGTCGCTATAAACGATCTGCATGATAGGTATAGATTTAATGTTGTTGAGATTACAGCTAAAAAACACTTGGCACTATTAATCAGTTTAAGCTGACTATTGTCATTTTCGTGATTAAAATTTCTGTTTAGAATGAAAACACTTTCTAAACACGAGGCAAATAGAAATGAGAACAGCTCAGATAGATTCAAAAGATTGGCAAGAAAAATTCAATCAAATATCAAAAAAACTGGACAATAGAAATATCAACATTGAAGTTAATGGTTTAGATATAGGACATCAAGTGGAAGCAACATCCGTTCATTTAAAAGGGCTAACATATGACCCTCGTGATAATATTATTGGGATCGCTTCCGATAATTTCGAACATGCCATTAGCTCACCAAAGAAGATATTCTTTACCAGCGCTGACGGTAATGTCGAGTCTATTGAATCGATCGAAATAACTGATAGTAAAGATAGAAAACAGATAATAACCTTTGAAGCTGCATTGCTTCTAAGTCATTAAAAAAGGTGCTTTTCATCTCATCTAACAGGTATTCCTGGTAATCGATAGCTTGATAACTGGTAACTAGATAGTAAGATGAAAAGCATACATATCTAGCGATTCTCGTTCAGTAAAAAAGTTATGCATGTTACCAGTTCAGCACTGCGTAGCGTTGTGCATCTCCATCCTGCAGCAATAGCAATACCTTTTTGTCCGATTTGGCTTTTCGGATAGTACGCTGAAAATCAATCACGCTATTTACTGGTTTACGATTTACTTGTAAAATGATATTTCCCGGCTGAATATTAGCTAATGCAGATATTGAACCTGCTCGAACTTTCGTTACTAAAATACCACGACCTAATTTGACTGCGTATTTTCTGGCTAACTCTTCCGTTAAATTGTTCACAGTCAGACCTAGTTTTTCTTCAGTATATTCAATAGAACTTACGCCTGTGTTTTGAGGTGTTCGTTTCCCGATAACCACCGATATATTTTTCTGCTTTCCATCACGAATAACCGTTATTTTCTGCGCGCTTCCGGGGGGGCTTAATGCAACACGATTTCGAAATTCCGCCAGTCGTAAAACCGGCTTTCCGGCATATGCAATAATGACATCACCCTGCTTCAAGTCCGATTGAGCTGCAGGCGAATCCTCATTAATCTGAGATACCAGTATTCCTTTCTTCTCCTCTATCCCGAAGGATTCAGCTAGTTGAGGTGTTAACTCCTGGATCAAAATACCAAGATATCCCCTGGTAATACTCCCATTGGCTAAAAGCTGATCGGCAATACTTTTAGCCAAGTTTATTGGAATCGAAAATCCGATGCCATTAAAAGCGCCACTACGGGTGAAGATAGCCGTGTTGATCCCTACAACCTCTCCAGCCAGGTTGATCAATGGCCCGCCTGAATTACCAGGGTTGATAGCGGCGTCTGTTTGGATAAAATCTTCGTAATCGTTAATTCCCAAACTTGAACGTCCTTTGGCGCTGACAACACCGACCGTAAGGCTATGACTTAGTCCAAATGGATTGCCAATGGCGACTACCCATTCACCCACTTCTAGTTTAGATGAATCCCCTAGCGGTAATGTCGGTAAATCACCAACATCTATCTCTAAAACAGCCAAGTCAGACAAGGAATCCATTCCTTTGATCTTTGCTGAATATTCCTGACCGTCGATTAGTTTCACTCGAATGCTTTCCGAGTTACTCACGACATGACTGTTGGTGATAATATAACTCTTATTACTAAACAGGTTTTTTTTCGTAGAAAAAATAAACCCTGAGCCTTGACTGACGCCACGATACCTTTGACCAGGCGCTTTTGGCATGCTGAACCATTTAAATTTGTCGCCAAAAAAGTGTTCTAAGAAGTCGTCATCGAATGGTCGCTGTCGTTCATACGGAAAAATAAAACCTGGTGGCGAAGGTCTAGATGACTGCCCTTCTGCCTGAATATACACCACCGATGGCGATGCAGAACGAGCAATGGTCGCAAACGTTTTAGATGTCTCTTTTAAACTTTTAATTCCATTGTCATCAGCGCTAACCATTGGAAACATGATGCAAGCCACAAAAATGAGAAAAGCAATTCGCATGAACATTATATTTAACTCCTCACTGGTAATTGAAACATTCAACCGAGTTTTAATCTATGTGAAAACGAATTTATATGAAAATAAGTTCCCGAATATTTTCTGCATCGTTGTAGACATTCTAAGTCAGCTAATTCATATACCAATGATAAATATCAATTCTATTATAAATATGTTTTGCCGTATAATGGAAAAATAATACTGACAGAGTCAGCGTCTATACTAACAACCACTAACCTGCATTTTCCCAACTGACTAAACTGAAATTTTCTGAGCATAATCAATCGTCGCTTGGATTGACAAAAATCATTTTTTCTGTTTTAGTATGCGCCCATACTACGAGAGTTGAGGTGTGGAGCGCTGTTGCTGCTATTTGACCATTTTAAGTTAATTTATGGTTCAACAAGAAGTAAGTTATCGACTACTATGATTGGTAGGTGGGCTGCTGATTTGTGAGTCACGCAATTTGAGAATGATATGAATACTTTCAGAGATACTGTCAGAGATGACACAAAAAAAATGTTTCGTGAGTTAAAGCAAAAAAGAGATGAGTTGGCAGTGCAGGTGCATCTCGCCAAATTGGAGGCTGGCGATGAATGGCAGGAAATTGAAAAAAAATTTGAGCGTCTTGAATTAAAAATGAAAGAGCTTAGCCATGCGACCGCAGAATCATCGAAAGATATCGGTATAACTGCAAAACAAATTGGTAAAGATATTCGAGACGGTTTTAAAAAAATAGTGAAACATTTTTAGCCATTTTAATATTATTAAATAATCACCCGGGGGTTTATTGTGCTTGACTCACTCAAAGCTTGGTTTGAATCGCTTGATGCTGACAGTCATCTATTTAAAAATGCTGACGATGAATTAATACATACTGCCTTAGCGTCAGTGCTTTATCACATCATAAAAGCCGATGGTGAGGAGAGTGATAAAGAAAAGCGTCGATTTTTCAACATAATGAATGAAGAATTTAGCATGACGGAAACGCAGTGTTCCAATTTTTACGGGTATTTAACATCGCTCAAAAGTGACTTAAAAACAGATCTCCACACCGTCAGTGAATACCTCAAAAATAATCCCCAAATACGAATGTCTTTGATGAACAAATTGAATCAGCTGATTATTATTGATGGTACCAGTAGCAAAGAACTAGAAATATTTTATGAAGCCATGAAAGCGATATTTCCGGAAGTGGAAATAAACGAATGATTTGTTAAAAAACTGGTTTAGTAAATATGTAACTTTTTCGCTTTACTCCTTCGAACGCTCAGCATAGATTAAACCGGATCGCACTAACCATTTTTCTATTTCTACTGCGAATAAAACTGTCGACGAAATTAGAAAACAAAACAATAAATCATATAGGGGTAATGGCTGGGTGTGGAAAATTTCGTTTAAAGGTTGTAAATAAATAACCGCCATTTGCAATAAAACGGTTAGACCGAGAGCAGCCACCATCGGTTTATTACTAAACAAACCCAGTGAAAAGATCGAGACTGTTTCCGCTCTAACTGCGAGCGAATGGAAAAGCTGAGAAAGCGTTAAAACTGTAAATATGATCGTTTGCCAATATTCAAAATTTCGAGAAATTGCCCATGCTTGTGATAACAGAGCAAGTCCACCTATCAGTAGCCCGACCCAAACCATATGTTGCCACATTCCATGACTAAAAATACTCTCATTTGGTGACCTTGGGGCGCGCTGCATGATCCCCTCCTCTTCTTTTTCGACCGTTAATGCCAGCCCAGGTAAACCATCGGTAATTAGGTTAATCCATAAAATATGGATCGGTAGTAGCGGGATTGGTAAACCAAAAAATGGAGCAAGAAACAGAGTCCAAATTTCACCTGAATTGGAACTCATGGTGTATTTAATGAATTTACGGATATTGTCGAATATTCGCCGCCCATGACGAACAGCTTGAACGATGGTGGAAAAATTATCATCAAGTAATACCATGTCTGCTGCTTCGCGCGCGACATCGGTTCCCTTTAGTCCCATTGCGATACCAATCCCTGCACTTTTGAGAGCTGGCGCATCATTAACTCCGTCACCAGTCATTGCAACAAACTCGCCTTTTGCCTGCAACGCCTTTACGATGCGAATTTTTTGTTCCGGGGTAACGCGGGCGTAGACTCGAATATCACTGACGATATCCTGAAAATCCTTATCAGTTAAACCGTTTAATTTGGCACCAGTTAATAACTCATTATCGCTTTCAGCTATTTCTAACTGCGTGGCCATTGCCATAGCTGTAGCTGCGTGGTCGCCAGTTATCATAACCGGTGTGATACCCGCAGTAATACAGTCTTTAACCGCTTGGTGTGCCTCTGGTCGGGGCGGGTCGATTAATCCAATCAAGCCAAGAAAAGTCAGTTTGTTTTCAACGTTAGATTCAGATAACGGAACTGGCAGTTCAGTAAATTGTCGTTTGGCCACAGCTATCACTCGATAACCTTGCTGAGCGAGATTTTCTGCTTCAATCAATAGCTGTTCAGGGTCAAAAGATGCGTCGTTATGAGAGCTATCATCATTGATACAGTTTGCTATTATCGACTCTGGAGCACCCTTAACATAAGCGACCTGACAGTTTTCCATTTGATGGATTGTTGTCATTCGTTTGCGACGGTTGTCAAACGGGAGATCAGCAATTCTAGGTTTTTGTTTTAGTAACTCGGATTTAATATAACCGGATTGATCGGCAGCCAAATAGAGGGCGAGTTCAGTTGGCTCACCCGTTGCCACACCGTCTATATCTTCAATGTCATTATTTAATGCGATGGCGTCGCCAAACTCGAAGGCGTTAGAATTCAGCGGTTGTGGGATTTCCTTCGCGTTGTTATCGAGATCTGAGACAGGAGGTTGGTTTAATTTAGTTGAGCGTTGATTGGCAAAATAGAATATTTCAGCAGACATTTTATTTTGGCTTAAAGTGCCCGTTTTGTCAGTGCAAATGAAAGTTACCGAACCAAGTGTTTCTACTGCAGGGAGATGACGGATCAAAGCATTTTGTTTAATTAGTTTTCGCGCACCCAATGCAAGCGATATTGTCACTACCGCAGGTAAAGCTTCCGGGATAGCGGCAACTGCAAGACTAATGACTGTTAATAACATCAATGTAAAAGCCTGCCCTTGCAGCAGACCTATCACAAATATAACCAGGCAGATTAACAATACAGAATACGCAAGATAGTGACCGAAGCGGGTTAACCGGATCTGTAACGGTGTTTTGCGGTCTTTCTCGGTTTGAATTAATTCGGCGATATGACCAATTTCAGTTTCCATGGCAGTCCCGACCACAATTCCTTGTGCGCGACCTCGAGTGATCAAACTACTTTTAAATGCCATGTTAGTACGATCACCGAGAGAGATATCTCGTCCGGTTAAGTTTGATGCTTGTTTATCGACGGTAAGCGATTCTCCTGTGAGAGCAGACTCATCCACAGCTAAATCGGACGATGATAAAAGTCTGAGATCCGCAGGCACTATATTGCCTGCTTCCAATATCACCACATCACCCGGTACCAGTTCTTTGGTGGCTATGGTGGTGATTTGATTATTGCGTAACACTCTCGCATCTGGAGCAGACATATTTCGTAGCGCACTAACCGCTCTTTCCGCTCGATACTCTTGAATGGTACCAATAATAGCGTTAAGCGAAACAATCACCAGAATAGCAATGGTGTCTTGTGGCTCGCCGATTACACCGGAAATTATGGCGGCTGCTAACAGCACTAACACCATAAAATCGTTAAACTGCATAAAAAAAATAGCTAAAAGTGATCGTTGATCCGGCTCGTCAATAAGGTTGGCACCATATTCCTGCAAACAAAGTTTTGCCTGATCGCTACTTAAACCTTTCACCGAACTTTTAAGCCGTGTCATCACTTCGTTGGTTGTTAGTTTGTGCCAATCAATCTGTGACATTTTATTTGCTAATGATTAAAGAATAATCAAAGATTACCACAATTTATTTTGCGATGTTTGTTATAGAAATAATATGTTTCTTTTTGTGTAATATCACAAAGAAAAATTCGTAAAAATAAAACTCTATTGACCTATCTCAGATATATAAAGAGTTATTCATGCTAGTATCAGGCTGATTTTTCGAAGTTTTAAAAAAACATAAATGACAGCGTTTGGTATTTGAGTCGCTTTTTCTATTCACCTTCCGTTAACGAGCGGGTTTAAATCATCAATGAATCAAAGATCCGATTTACCAATACACCCAAGACGAACTTTGATGCAAAGATTGCATAATCATTCTTTGTACCAAAGATTTCCGCTTTCTGATCGCAAAGAACGATGGAAAAAGATTAACCAGTTATTTTTACTACTCGCGATGCCTGTGGCTTTTTTTGGATTATGGCATATTGGTCAGCGGTTAAAAAATGCTTATGTTTCTACCAACGGACTAATAAACAGCAATAACGATTCGTCTAACTTCATTTTCTATCTCTATGAATGGGTCGCAAAATTGGGAATGTCAGATTTGAGTTTGAGCGCTCATTTAGGTGTCGGAGTGATCTATTTCACCACTTTGGTTTTTGTGTGCTTTGTTACTTGCGAATTTTGGGATCGGCTTTTTGTCAGATTTTTTCATCGAATAAAAGACGGCGGAAATTTGTTGCTTTGCTTTATTTTCGCTTTGCTTTTACCAATTAATCTACCCTTTAGTTACTCAATATTGGGGGTTAGCTTCGGCATAGTTTTTGGCAAGCTTATTTTTGGAGGAAATGGAAAATATCTTGTAAGTCCAGTATTACTCGGTGTGTTGTTTCTCAATTATAGCTACCCCAGTTTGTTTGAAGGATCGTTGAATACTTTTTTATCCGGAGGCGATGCTATGCAATCAACGTGGAACCTGTTAACCAGCAATGGCGCTACATCTCTAACAACAACGGAACTTAGCTGGGAACAAGTACTCATTGGACCACATAACACATTTGTTTCCATAGCTACAGTATCCGCTTTTTTCTCACTAGTAGGTCTATCGATATTACTGTTGTTGCGAAAAGAATATTGGGGAACAGTGTTTGGCGCTTTATTAGGTCTCATGTTCGCAACTTTAATGCTGAATTCGCCAGACAAATCATCTGTTTGGCAAATCCAATGGTACTGGCATTTTGTGGTTGGTAGTTTTGCGTTTTGTTTGCTTTTTATCGCGACAGATCCCTCCATTTTACCCATCACTCGCCTGGGAACAATTGTATACGGCTGCATTTTTGGTTTTCTCACTATTGTCATTCGGATCGCCAATCCAAGTCATCCTGAAGGAACTATGACGGCTTTGTTATTGGCAAGTCTGCTGGTACCGATAATTGATTGGATTATCGTAATGACCCATCGAACCCTATTGAAATATAAGCGGAGACGATCATCATGAAACAAGAATCTTTAGGAAAAACGTTACTTATCGCTTTCAGTATTGTGCTGGTATGTTCGTTATTGGTATCTGCCGCTGTGACAATGTTAAGACCAATTCAAACCGCACAAAAAGCTCCGCAGAATTTCCGCTATATCTTACAAGTCGCAGGTCTAATTGAAAAAGGTGTAACAGTTGATAACGAGGAAAATATTGTAGAGCTGTTCCAACATGTAGAAACCAGTATTCTCGATTTAAACACGGCTGATTATGTTTCAATAAATACAGTACATAAATTCGATTACCGACAATCACTGACAGACCCTAGTTCCACTATTGTTATCAGTAAAAAAGAAGATTTAGCGCATATCGAAAGGAAACCAAAACAAATGCCTATTTATTGGATCTATAGCTCTACAAGTAAAGCAAAAATTGTTTTGCCCATTTTTGGCAAGGGAATGTGGTCAATGATCCATGGTTATATCGCTCTTGAGCAGGATTTTAATACTATCGCTGGCGTTTATTTTTATGAGCAAGCTGATACTCCTGGCATTGGCGAGCAGATCCAGCAAAACGCATGGCTAACAAGCTGGCAAGGTAAACGACTCTATGATGACAAGGGGTCACTCGCGTTACTCGTAAACAGATCCGAAACTTCCGGGAATTCAATTCACCAAATTGACGGTATCACTGGCGCGACTAAAACTGTAAACGGTGTGATAAATCTAATACATTTTTGGTTTGGTAAGCAGGGATATCAAGCTTTTTTGGCGAAACAGCGCGAATCATTGGGGGACTAATTTAATGGGTGCCATCAGCTATCTTACTAAACCGATTTTAGAGAATAATCCTATTAGTGTTCAAATCTTAGGTTTGTGCTCAGCACTTGCCATAACTCAATCGCTCTTCCCTGCCCTAATAATGGCAACGGCGGTAACTTGTGTGTTGTCTTTTTCTAATGTCGTTATTAGTTCCCTTCGTCACCTACTTCCTTCGAGTATTCGTCTTATACTCGAGATGACGATTATTGCTTCTGCGGTAATTGTGGTCGACGAGATTATTAAGATAGTTGCCCCGGAAATCTCGCAGATATTGTCTGTCTTTGTTGGTCTTATCGTTACTAATTGCGTTGTACTTGGCAGAGCGGAAGGGTTTGCTTTAATTCATAATATGAAATTGAGTTTGCTCGATGCGATCGGCAACGGTCTTGGATATAGTTTTCTAATTATTTTAATCGCAATTATCCGTGAATTATTTGGACGTGGCACATTGCTCGGTAAAGTTATTTTTACTCCCTCATCTGAAGGGGGTTGGTTTCTTGAAAATCAGTTTATGTCCTTACCATCAAGTGCCTTTTTTATTCTTGGCATTTTTGTATGGGTAGTTAACTCTCAGACCGTTAACTCTCAGGCAAGCAAGCGAACCAGTGACCGGAATGTTTAACCTTCTTTTCAAAGCTGTATTTATAGAAAATCTCGCCCTGGTTTTTCTATTTGGGATGTGTACCTATGTAGCCGTTTCCAAAAACGTTAAAACGGCGATTGGACTTGGTATGGCGGTGATCTTAGTGGAAACGATTACGGTTCCTATCAATCAATTGATATATCAGCACATTTTACGTCACGGTGCGTTGGCTTGGGCTGGTTATCCCGAACTCGATTTATCTTATCTGAAACTCATCACTTTTATTGGCGTAATTGCTGCGTTGGTGCAGGTTCTTGAAATTACAGTTGAAAGATTTTTCCCTAAGTTGTTTAAAGCACTCGGGATCTACTTGCCTTTGTTAACGGTTAACTGCGCCATACTGGGTGCGTCCCTATTTATGGTTCAGCGCCACTACGAACTGTATGAAAGTGTCGTTTATGGATTTGGGGCGGGTCTCGGATGGGCGTTAGCCATCGTGCTTTTTGCTTCCATAAGAGAACGTTTGGATGAAAGCGATATGCCAGCAGGATTTCGAGGTCTTGGCTTGGCATTTGTTATTACCGGATTGTTGTCTTTGGGTTTTTACGGACTATCTGGACTGGAATTTTAATCGCTAATGAGTGAAAGTATATTAGAACTATTGATCGGTGCTTCAGCTTTATGTTTAATCATAATGGCGTTGGTTTTGTTCGTGTTAACTGCTCGCAAACTATTATTGTTGAGTGGTACGGCTCGGTTGATTATTAATGATTCAGCACCTATCTCCGTCGCTCTAGGACAAAAGTTGTTGTTGGCTTTAACTGAAAGCGGAGTAAATTTTCCCGCTGCATGCGGTGGAAAAGGAATTTGCGGTCTGTGCCAGATTAATGTGACCAAAGGAAATTCTCCATTATTACCCATTGAATCGACTCACATTTCATCCGTTCAGGCAGCGCAAGGCTTTCGATTGGCTTGTATGTTACGCATAAAAGGTGACTTGTCCGTTCAGGTGCCTGAGAAGTACTTCAGCAAAAATATTCAGCAGTGCAAAGTTATCACTAATCGACTCGTTTCAGCTTATATGACGGAGCTCACGATTGAGCCAATCGATAATGTGGATTTTACTTTTGAGGCAGGTGATTATGTTCTTTTAACCGCTCCCCCCTGTACCATCGAATGGCAGCAATTTGCAATACCTCCATCGTATTTATCAGAATGGGAAAAATTTGGTTTACTTAATTTAGAAGTCAAAATAGAGGAAAACGAACTTAGGGCTTATTCTTTATCGAATGCGCCATCCGAAAGCAACAAAATTCAGCTATTAGTTCGTATTGCAACACCGCCTGCAAATGCTCCGTTTGGAACAACAGCCGGAAAAGTATCCTCTTATATATTCAGTCTTAAACCTGGTGATATTGTATCTATAACAGGTCCATTCGGAAGTTTTCATTGCCGGGAAAATGACAGAGAAATGTTATTCATCGGAGGCGGTGCTGGTATGGCTCCCCTACGTGCGATGATCCGCGAACAACTGTTGTGGAAGAAAAGCACACGCAACATATCTTTCTGGTACGGTGCACGCAATAAGCAGCAACTTTGCTATCAAACTGAATTCGAACAACTGGCGCAATCTTTTGCTAATTTTAATTGGCATGTCGCGCTGTCGGAATCTCTAGAGGAGGATGGCTGGCACGGATATGCTGGTTTTATTCACACGGTGTTGTTACAAGAGTATCTTGCTAACCACCCGGCACCACAAAACATAGATTACTACGTGTGTGGTCCGCCAGTGATGAGTTCAGCGGTGATTACGATGCTTCTAGGTCTGGGTGTTGGAGCTGACAGTATTTTTAACGATGATTTCGTGCGTGGAGGTTGAGTCTAGATATAACCATTTGATTGAATTAAACTTAACTTAACTTTTATAGGTGAATTAGTTATGCAGAACAACACTCTATTTGTCCGTGACTTTATGATGAGAAAAACAATTTATCTGTTTGCAGATATGGCAATTTTACATGCCATTTCTGTGCTTTTGAGCAATGAAATTTCAGGAGCCCCAGTGGTTGACGAAAATAAGAGATTATTGGGGATTTTGACTGAACGAGACTGTATTCAAGTTGCCGTAAATGCAGGATATTTTGATGATCTCGGACAACAGGTTGGTGATTATATGAGCAAGTCTGTTGAGGTGGTCGCACAAGATGATAATTTGATGGATGTGGCACAAAAACTAATCACCTTGCCATATAGACGTTTCCCTGTTGTAGATCAAGGAACGCTGGTTGGTCTTATTACTCGCAGGGATGTGTTACGCGCGATAGAATTCAAAAACAGAGCCAAATAAACTGAAGGTGATTCGTCAATTTAATTCAGTTATGTTGACAAAAATCAGTTTGGTTTTTGTTGTTTTACATTACCATTCTCCGGTGGCTACGGAATTTTACCAAGGCGAAATTTGAATAAACTGTTATACGAAAAGCTTAACAGTTCAGGAGAGTTTACATGTTCAAATACAAAAAGATAACGACAGTTCTAACACTGTTCTCATTTTTAATATTCTCCCTTATAACAACCAGTTGCGCTACAAAAGAAGAAACTGGTGCTTTGGCTGGCGCACTTGTTGGCGCGACTGTAGGCTCAAAAGTTGGTAAAGGTCACGGTCGCGCTGTGGCAATATTTTTGGGTGCAGTTATTGGTAGCCAGATAGGTAAAGCCATAGGAAATCATATGGATGACCATGACCGATCGCAAACAGTCCAAATTTTGGAACATAATAAAACCTATGAGCGCTCCACCTGGCGTAATCCGGATACAGGTCTTCTATACAGCGTTGAACCGACTCGTACAACTACGACAGCCACCGGACCGTGCCGGGAATTTACTTTAGATGCGCAAATCGGTGGTGAGGACAAACAACTTTATGGTACAGCCTGCCGTCAAGCGGACGGTAGTTGGAAAATGATCGAATAAGTTGATATTTTTTTTGGTTTGAAAGTTTTAATTTCATTACTTAATTCTTCATGCACCCATGCACCATCAACCCCAATTAGGTTTTGGGATCATATTGGCAACAAATTTTAACGGCGCGAATAAACGCCCATTTGCAATCCAAGGTATAGAATGTATGACGATATCGTATTCGTTCGACGACTCTGAATTCTGAACGATTTCAATACTCGCTTTTTCTAATGGGTATTTAGCTTTTTCTTCTGCGCCCACACCTTGGTTGTTATTAACATATCTTTGAATCCATTGATTTGAGTGTCGCTCCACTTCTTTTGCGTCTTTGATTGATGCAACTTTGCACCTGGTCATTACGACTAAAGTCTGCGCAATACGTGAAATGAGCATGATATATGGTAACCGAGTGGAAAACGCCGCGTCTGATGTTTCATTTGGATCATCGAATACCTCTGCTTTTTTAGTTGTTTGATTACCGAGTTGTATTCCATCATTGGCATTTCTGCATTGACGGATCGCTACAAAGCCTAGTTTAGCCAGTTCAGCGCCTTGTTGTTCTTTAATTGTTATTTGAGTTGGGTATTTTAGTAATGTAGCTCCGTTTATACGGCTATAATTGACTCCGTAGGTAAAGATAGACAACCCATAATTTTCAAACATGTCGGTAAGGGCTGTTCCTATCACAAAAGCCGCATTCATCCAGCAATTGAAATCCGACTCAAGCGCATGGTAGTCATCATCTTCGCTAGGTTTTAACTCTTCAAAATTGAAAGCCGTAACCGATTTTTCTGAGTCGTATGGCAAACGAGCTAATACCCGAGGTACAGATAATAAGACAAAACGAGAGTTTTCAGTTTCTCTAAATTTATTCCATTTGTCGTATTCTGTAGTTTCAACTAATTTTGAAAAACCGTCTAATTTATATAGCTCGGTAAATGAATCAAAACCAAACATTTTAGGCGCTGCTGCTGATATAAAAGGAAACACTCCCTTTGCAGCAATATTAGACATATTGGTTAATAACTCAACATCATCGGAACTCGACGAAAATTCATAATCACCGATCATTGCGCCATAAGGTTCTCCATCAGCAAGACCAAATTCCGCTTCATAGATTTTCATAAAAACTTGGCTTTTATCAAACCGCCCTGCTTCCATGAAATCTTCCACTAGTTCCCTTTTACTGACGTTAAATACCCGGATAGGTAACATATCACTCGTTTTAGTATTTGATACTAAATAATGTAAACCTCGCCATGTTCCTTCAAGTTTCCGGAACTTTTTGTGGTGAATAATGACTGAAACTTGTTTTGATAGAGCTTTGTCGATTATGTTAATTGCAGAGTTAATCGTATTAGATAGATTTGTATCCCATTTAATCTTTCCGTTTAGTGCTTCTTTAGCTAGAGTTTTTAATTGCTCCGGAATTTCGTGACGCTCAGTTTGCTGAATTGCCTTGGTGGCTTGTTCTGTATAGCTGAACGTTTTTGACTCTTTTTGTGTACTCATTATCTTTTATCCTTAACACGCCTCCGAATAAATCTATTCAGGATTGAGAGGCGTGGGCTTCTCATTTGAGGTTTGTTGCGGTGAGTTATCTAATTGAGAGTCTTTGACGACTGCCTCATTTTGCGGTTCGGATTTTACGGCTTCTTGCTCGGTCGGCTTGTTATCCACAGGAACTTGACTTGAAGGAGAGTTGGGACTTTGTTGTTGGTTTTTTGTAGATGTTAGTGTGGCTTTCTGTATATCCGAGGTCTTGCTATTTAGCTCCTTAATTGTTGCTTTAAAACGTCTGTTTTCTTTGCTTAGCCAAGCTGCTCGTTCTTCAGCTTTTTTCGCTCTTTTTTCGGCAGCCTCTGTTTTAAGGCTAGTGTCCGTTGCAGCGTTACTGACTTGAGCGGCATTCGTTTTGGCTAGTTCTAGTTTCTGATTAGCTTGCTCTAATTGAAGTTGTAAGGTTTGTAGTTTTTTAGACGATTCAGCATTGATCGATTCTATTAGCTGTAATCGTTCTGACTCCGATTGTTTAACTGATTGAACGACGTACCAATAACTCGCGACCGATACTGTTCCAAGTAAACTAAAGCTGAGCAATATGCTTGTTATGTTATGGCGAACAAAACTTTGTTGCGAACCACAAATATAACAAGTTGACTGCCCTTTCGCGATCTCTCTTTTACAGCTTCTACATTGCTTTGTCATTTTTATGTATCACGGAATTGAGTGCGGAAAATAATTGTAGGTAAGAATAACACGCTAATTTTTGTCAATAAATGAAATTATAGACACAAAATAAAAAAAGGTGGTTAAACAGAAGTTTATCCACCTTTTTTTAGTTGCTAATTAGCCCACTACGCACTAACTTAACTGAGCACTCTTTCAATTACTGAAAGGTAATTGACCATGCATCTATATACCCAGTGTCAGCCCCTGCAGAATCGATTACTTTTAACTGCCAAGTACCATTTGAAGGTTCCGTTCCTGCGTTAACTGTATAGGTCTGAAGAATATCATTAGCTGAACCACCTGCGCGGTTGTGTACACGTGTAGACGTTCCACTAGGAGATATTACATCAACGGTTAAGTCACCTATATAGGTGTGTTTAATATCAACGGCAACACTTATTGTACCAGCTTGACCACTTCTTATGACGCTAATGTTACTAGTGATACCCGCTGAGTTATTATCAGGAATATTAACGTTGGTGAGATTCTCGAAGAAATTAGAACCGCCACCGCCGCCAGTGGTGTAACTAGCCACCAAGCTTAGACCAGAATAAGCATTGAATGCCCGGATCATCACGTGGTAAGTTCCCACTTGTGCAGTGCTGATATTACAAGTTTCACTGTTTCCATTTAGGTAAGGACGGCAATCGTGAGTGGCAGTGGTAGGAGCTGCACCGAATCGAACATAAAGATCCGCATCTCCGGTTCCGTTACTTATAGCAAAACTTAAGTTAGATGCACCAGCCGGTACGACAAGTGTGTAGAATACTTCGCTTGCGCTAGCGCCACTTAAGCCAGTAACAGCAACGCCGTTGACTAATTCATTACCCCCCGTTGGAGCAGTCACTGAAACATTACTAGAAGTTGCGTTGGTAGCGCCATCATCATCCGTAACAGTTAAAGTCACGGTATAAGTTCCTGCAGCGGTGTATACATTTGAGGCATTGACACCAGAACCACTACTACCGTCACCAAAATCCCAGGCGTAAGAGCTAATTGTTCCATCACTATCGGAGCTTGCTGAACCATTAAATGAGCAGCTAAGATCTGTACATGAACTAGTGAAAGAAGCTGTTGGAGCGACATTCACAGGCGGAGCCGTTACTGAAACATTTGTTGATGTCGCGTTTGTTGCACCGCTATTATCGGTGACAGTCAACATGACTGTATAAGTTCCGGCTGAAGCAAAGTTATGCGAGGCATTGACACCAGTTCCGTTACTTCCATCACCAAAATCCCAAGCATAAGAGCTAATTGTCCCATCACTGTCAGAGCTTGCTGAGCCATTAAAAGAACAGTTAAGATCCGTACAGGAGTTGGTGAAAGAAGCAGTTGGTGCACTATTAGTAATTATAGTGTAAGAACCAGTCAAACTTAGTCCAGAATAAGCACTATAGGCTCTGACCATTACATGGTAAGTACCTGTTTGTACATTGGTTATATTGCAAACCTCATTGCTGCCACCAGTATAACCGCGACATTCCCAATTGCTTGTGGTTGGTGCAGCGCCAAATTGAGCGTAAAGATCCGCATCTCCATTGTTTCCACTGGTAGTAAAGCTCAAGTTAGTTGCGCCTGCTGGAACATCAAGAGTGTAAAACTTTTCATCACCTGTTGCGCCAGATAAACCTGAAACCGGTACGCCATTTTGTAGGACATTTCCGCCGCCTCCTGGGTCTGTTACGCTAACAACTGAAAAGGTTGAATTTGTAGCACCTTGGTTATCAGTAACCGTAAGTGAAACGGTATAACTTCCAGATGCTCCGTAGGTATGACTAGCATTGACACCGCTTGCCACATTACCATCACCAAAGTTCCAACTATAAGAAGCAATGGTTCCGTCACTATCAGAACTTGCAGAACCATTAAAACTACAAGCCAAATCGGTGCAAGAACTTGTGAAAGAGGCCACTGGTGCAACGTTGCCGCCACCTCCACCGCCGCCACACGTATCAAATTTGAAACTGGAAATATGAGTTCCCCATTGACCGCCTGATTTACCGTATTCATTGGTGTACCAGAATGTACAACCATCAACGGGGTCAAGTGCCAAGTGACTGTAATCACCCATACGATTACTGGATATTCCAGAAGTACCGTTAACTAAGATAGTTTCAGGTTGGCTCATTGTGCCATTTGCATCTGCAGCTAAACGACCTGTATAACGAAGCCCCGGAAAGTCTGTGCTGCTTCCCCAGCTGTAAGCTAATGCCATATTGCCGTCTTTGTCCATTGCGATTGAACCCATCCAGCGATTTTTAGAGTCAGGAGAGTAAGTTCCTTCTTGATTTAAAGCCCAACTAGCACCATTACGACGGAGCTCAAACCAGCGAATTCCCCCGTGATCGGCACCATTCACGTCAGTAACAAAATTTCCAACAATGGTTTCGTAACTTCCAAAATTACGGTATTGCGCTCTAAACATGACAACTTCACGCAGTGGATCAAGTGTTGACGTTGAGCCTGATTGCGGGAAACATGAGAAAGAAGTTAAACCACATAGCGAAGAATCAAACTCAGCAACCGGAAAATCAGCTACTTTTGTAAAACTTGAATTGCTGGTCGTTGCAAAGTCAGCGTTAAATTGCCAAAGTTCTATATAATCTTCACTAGGGTTGTTTGAACTTGAATTATGAACTTCATCATCACGATGACGAAGGAAATAGCCTGGTGTACCTGCTGGCATCGCTATTGTACCGTCATGATCAACAGGTTGTAGCATCTGGAATCCAAAACCAGCTAAGTTTGGAGCTGTTAGTCTCACCATGGAGGCTGCAGCACCGGAAAGCATGGCTGTTCTATCGAGTGCGTAAAGTGTTGGAGATGACTCATTTGTTCCCACATAATAAGCGTCAACACCTACGCCGTATTTTGGATAATCTGGAAAAGTTGGAGATGAAAATGCATAAGCATACCAACCGCCAGTGATCGGATCAGAGGTTTGCGAAACATATACACAAAGGTTATTACCTGCTTGTGAAAACTCACTCAACAACCAGCGATTAGCCATTTCATCAAAAAGTACGATTGGGTCACCAGCCCCAGAACCACATTGACCACTTCCAAGAGTTTCCATATTGGTTGGTCCGCTTACCAATGCTCCAGTAGTTTTATTATAAACTGAGAAAATTGAACCACTAGATCCATTGTAAGATTGAATATAGTAGTTAAGTCCGACATCTCCAGTCGGATCTGGTGGATTGACCCCAGTAAAACTACCACCATCGAACTGTTGCTCAACAACTCGAGCGTTTTCAGTTGTAACTGTCGCTCTTTGCATGCTCATTAGTTGATCTGTATTCGATTGAACTGGGTTTCTTGGAACACCAGGTTCGACATAGTCAGGTCTAAATCGCTTACGCGGCATATCCTTCATTGACATACCTGCATGCCATGCAGAAGAGTTTGGAATACCACGTAGGTCAACATCAACTCTGTTGGGGTTGATTGGTTGAGAACTCCATGGTGCATTTAAATTTTGTGCGTTATCTGAATTTTCATTTGCAGCTTCAAGCGTCGAGGTTACACCAATACTTGCAGCAAGTAATGGTAAGATCGAAAGCTTTTTAAACGCGGATAATGTGTTTTTTTTATTCATGTTATACCCTAAATTTTATTAGCGTTTGACAGTATTGGTTAGTTAAATGCCCATGTATAGAAGCAGCCGAAAAGACAACCTGCCGACTCGCTCGAATATACTAAAAATGCCTAAGGATAAATAGGTAAATAAGTCACATTATTACTTATAAATTGGTTAGAAATTTAACGTTTGCTGGTATTATTTCGTTTGGGGTTAATTTCTTTGACGGGATCACCCTCCTTCCATGGCTCTGATTTAGGTAAATCTTTTAGATTAATCGCTTTTTTTACTGGCTTGACTGATTTGACTAATTCAGGTGGTTTGATGATATTGACGCTAATATCACCTGTTTCTGAGATAAGTTCAACTTTGGAGTTAGCTTGTCCTTGGCGACGAAATAACTGGTCTTGATTAATAGGGTTCCCATTTAAGTCAATTTGACCTTTAGTTGACGCGTGAAGTTTAATATCCATATCATCGAAGACATCAACTTTTATTTTACCGCTCCGGGCGCTCGCGGATGACGTTCCGGCAGTATGCATACCTCTTAATCTAAGTGAAATGATCCCGGTTTCGGTCTCGGCTTTGAAAAGACCGCTGGTGGTCAACTTGATCGTACCTGAAGTCGTTTTCGCTTCAAGGTCGCTTGCAGACTTATCAATTTTAATCATACCTTGAGTTGTTTCAGCAATAATTTTAACATTGGGTGGAAATAGAACTGAAAGGTCGGTGCGACCTAACAAATTACCTTGTTTGTCTTTAACCGATTTTGGATAAACCACTTCAATTTCAATATTGCCGTTGACTTCTTTGATGGAAAATTCTGGTGAAAGAGGTCTGTCACCGATCTCTTGGATAGTAGCGTGTAAAAAGACTTTTTGTTCACCATTGGTGCGAGAACGAATATCACCATAAGGATTTTTTACGATGACTAACTGATTAGCTGGTATAGCACCCTGCCAATCGTAACTCTTGATTTCTAACTTTTGTTCTTCTGCAATGCTTAGAGTAGCGAGCAGTACAAGCATGAGAAAACAAAACAGACTAAACAAATATCTGGTATTTTGGAATTGGCTAGTTGGTGTCTGCATAGTATTAATTTTTATATTTATTTGGCTATCGATAAAAAGGACTGAAAGAGTATCGAGGTTGGGATTATAAATCAAGAGATAAGTTGACAGAGCTCGAGCCATAATAACTGAATGTTTTAGTTAACATGATGTTCATGGTCAACAATAAAATCTGGGAAAGACATTCAATTGCTATCCCCCTCCGCCGCCTTAACAATTAAAAACGACAACCAATATGCAGCGTGCCAAAAGGTGTGACGGATGCTACATCATATTCTTCTGTGCCGATCATTGTATTGCTTGAAGATTTGTTATTAAAGCCAACACCAAACTAACTTTGAGCATAAAAACGTCCCCCAAAATTCCATCGATAACCTCTATAGGGCATTGCCATATAAATTAGTATATTCAGCACTATCAGTGAGCGCAGAGTCGTTTGTAACAATGTTATCTTGCTGCGCGATTTGAATTCCCACAAGCCAACCTTTCTTGTTGTTTATCGAAAAAATGTTCTACAAAAAGTCCTATACCTAACCTCCAGTTTGGTAAATTTCAGGTAAAACCCTCAAATGAAATGAGTATCCGTCTAGACTAAAAGTTAGAGGCTCGACCTCCAGTTCATACTTTGGTTCTGCAGATGCTGCAGGCTGACTGCTTTAGGGAAGAAATTGGAATCAGTATTATTTTCACTGGTTAAATTTGGCGAATTACTAAAAAAACAGTAAAAACTTTTCTGTCATATTCATTGAACATAAAAAGTCTATCTATTAATAACTACACGCAGGCTTTAAGTTTTAAAATGTTCAAAAATCATATGTAGGGCGCTCAGGCTAACAATTGACAAAACGAAAGATAGAGCTAAACGTTTAATGTTTTTAGAGGTACTAATACTGCGCATATTTCCATTGGGCGAATAAGTGCGAACGGGGTTAATTCCAAATGTGAAGTAGAGAGAAATAATCACTGAAAATAACAAAATACCTGCTATGCCGATGTAGTAAACACCAATCAAAGATAAGATTGCTATAATTGACGGAAATATGATCAGTAGTACAACAAAGCCCATGACTTAATTCTCTTCTTTAAGTTTATTAGGTATCTTCAACAAAGGAAAAATAAGTAAGGGATAATTTACTTGGCAATGGTCTATATTTCTCTGTCGTTACGTGCGATGAACGCCAATACCCCCAACCATTTGCAACTGTCGCCATACTAGAGACGGATAAAAAACCATTTTCATCATGATAGATGAATTCCCCAGAGGTCATTTTCATTGGAAAGCCAAGGGGGGCGCTTTCGCTAGCTTGGTAAATATATTTATTTTGATTAAATACTTTTATAAAGTTCAATCCAACCGCATTATTGGTGAGGCTGGAAAGAATGAATAGAACCACAAATTTAATCAATACTTTTGGGAAGCAATACATAGAACAACCGAAGAGTAACTCGGTAAATTAATCACAGAATATCGGCATTACAAAAATATAGCAAGGCATAAATCGACGGAAATAAACAGAATCGCATCTCGATGATATTCTGTCGAGATGCCAGTTTTAACTTTTAGTCATTTGGTTCTGCGAGTCATTAGATTACAGAGGCAGGAATATTTTCTTCTAAGTTGGAGTTCTTTTGCTGTCGCTTGCTCAGTTTCATACCAAAGATAAATCGAGTGATTTTATTTCGTTTAATCAATTCATAACCAACAAAACAAACGGCGAATGTACTGAGCGTTACTATGATTGGCTCTACAACTCCGCCCAATGAATATTTGGCCAAATTCATCGCGACTACAATAATCACTGTTTGATGCAAAATATACCAAGGCAACACCGCTTCATTCATGTAGGTTAATATACGATTTTTTTTATTTAAGTATGCGCCAGAAAAACCGATGACCGCCAATAACCAAAGTACGGTATTCGCGCGCCAAATTAAATGGATCAATATTTGGGTGATTGAAGATGCTTCGTTGTAGTCAATATCAAACCCTAATACTCTGTTGAATCGGATGACTATTAGACAATAACTAACGATCGCCAAACCCAACCAAACTTTGTGGTTTCGAATAATCGTTTGCCAGATGAATGGTGATTTTGCGATCAAAAAACCAAATAAAAATGCCGTGAAAGAATAAGCATGATTGTACCAATCCCCTATCAACGCGTGAGTTACAGGAAACTTAGGCTCGAGCAACATCGCATAGAGAGTAAAAAGCGAAACAGGCGCTAAAAAAATTGTCCAAGGTGAAATATTTGAAGCGAATGACGACCAATTGATTTTGCTAAGTAAGGGTTTAATCAATATATAAATCAAGGTGTAACTAAACAAATAAGGCAAATACCATAGATGATTCCACGTCAGTAAACCGATTGGAGAATGTTGCTCAGGATACATGTCAGTATTGACATCAACATAAAAACTAAAAAACTCTAGGTAATCTCCGTTAAACCCATTATTTTGTATCAGTTGATAGTAAAGTTGCGGCGGAACAATTAAATACATGCCAATCACTAATGGGATAAACACCCTGACGGATCGCAGTTTAAATAGCTTCCATGCACTGATTTTTGGCTCTACCAATGATAGTGCTGCACCAGAAACCAAAAATATCAGCGGCATTCGCCATTGATTAACTAATAACATAATGTTCTGTAAAAACTCACTTTGATAGGCACTTTTCACATGCCAGTCCCAGTCCAATACATAAAACTGCCCAATGTGATAAAAAATTAATAAAATGAACGCTAGGCTTCTTAGCCAATCTATATCGTATCGTCTTGAGTCGTTTATTTGGGTCACATTATTCTCCGCGTCTAATAAATGTATTCGAACTATTCTGCCTATAAAATGGACAAATGTGGGCTGAAAAATGCCTAATTAACAATGAGTAGGGATGAGCGGTGGTATGCTGGGACAAATAATTTGCATTCGTTGTTGGTTCTTTCGATAATCCCATCCATGAATAAACTAAAACATTTTCAAAAATATCAATTCTGGTACGAAGCAGCGGCGATATTCTTGTATCTACTAATTAACACCACCATTAACGCCACTTCTGTCATTATGGAAGCCAAACGACAAGCCAATTCACCGACTTTTAATACCTGGGAACCTTTTGTTTGGGAATATTCCAGTGCACTTTCTATACTTTTAATCTTTCCAGCAATTATTTGGCTTTTGAAGAAATTCCCACTAGATTGGTCCAATTTAAGACACCAACTAAAAATTTATGTTTTTGCGTCAATCGTTTTCTCTGGAACGCATGTTTTACTCATGGTGACAATGCGGAAAATAATCTATTGGCTGCAGTCTATGTCATATCAATTTGGCGATATTCCATTTGAGTTACTGTACGAATATCGAAAAGACTTATGGGCTTTTATCGTTATTATTATCATGATCAAAAGTTATGGTTTTATCTTAAGCCGTATTCAGGGAGAAGCTAGTCTAATCGCTGATGGTGAAGAATCAGTTAAGCCGCAAAACTGTGATCGTTTGTTGGTTAAAAAACTTGGAAAGGAATTTATTATCAAAGTGACCGATATCGAATGGTTAGAATCTTCAGGAAATTATGTCAATTTACATATTAAAGGAAGGATCTATCCCGTTAGAGCTACTTTAAGTCGATTGATCGAGCAAATTTCTGATAAAGGCTTTTGCCGGATCCATCGATCTCATGGGGTTAATTTAGATGTGATTGATTCGATCACACCTCTAGGTAGTGGAGATAGTGAATTAAAACTGGCTAATGGAAAAGTATTGAATCTTTCTCGGCGTTATAAGGATGGATTGAAGGTTAGGTTGGTTTAGTTTCCGACTAGGCAAAATCTTACATCAAGATATAACTCGAGCGGTGTGTAAAACCGTTTTCAGTATTATGTCCCCGAAATAAAACCAATATCACTACAATAGCAACGATTAAACCTGCTTAAGCTCTTCAAAATATATATCAGCATACCCTTTATTAACAAGGTGCAAGTACACCTTTTCGCTGATGACAATGCAATCAGTATCTTCATGGACAAGAAACAAATCTAAATCAGGAACTTTACGAAAGTCTAGTACCAGCTGATCAATGATATTCATATCATCACCCAATGTTTCGTACTCCGAACTAGACATGTCTGCACACGATATTCTGCCGATAATATTTAGTAACAAGTAATCATCATATATTCGAGAATTAACCTCATCACGTATTACTACAGGATGAACTTCAATATTTTCAATTCCAATTTCGAGGAGATCATTATAAAATTGTTTAGTGCCAACTATTGCTGGCGACATAAAGAAGGTAGGCAACTTGCCTTTAACATGTTTATTGTCAATCTTACAAATTAGCGGGCCAACAAAAGGCTCACCTTCCTCATCGTCATTTTCATAGTCAACAAGAAGGCTTCCCGTCTTTAAACCAGTCATGTAATGGCTTTTTTTATAAATAATCGTGCCATCAGCCCCTGCTTTTTCCGCCATTAAATAATATTTCATTTCTTCCCATCCAAGCCATATTTACAAGTTAGTAATGCCACCGGCATCAGCAAATTCAGCAGTTATTCTTGAGACAAACATTTTACAACCCCTTATATCTTTTTCAATCAACACCGACACTTTATCAATATAACGCACCGATGGCATCCACTTACCATTATTCCTATGGTCAACATTATGCTTTGTATCTGCAAATAACTTAGAACCTTTCTTGCTCTTATTTAACCATCCCGATATATAAGCACGCCACTTTTCCTTTTCAGGTTTGTATTCACACTTCTTATCATTTCCCATGAATGTTGCTAAGAGCAGTCGATAATGTCATTCGTGGCAGTGTCATTACCATGGGCAACTGTCAGATTAATTACCGGGCGACTTTGTCGTAACACCATACCAATCTCTTATTAAGTCAGCAATACTGTGTAAGGCAATCTTGTAATACAATCTGTGTAAGGTAACAAAGTTTAGATTTTCACCGTACCGTACAGAGCATTTTAGTAGACTTGGAAGTTTTGAATTTAACCTTAATAGAAAGACTGCTCTATTAGGCTACACTCTAAAGCTTTAGAATAAGGAAGTACGAATATCTAATTAATATCAATAGGTTGTCGACTTAGTGGCTAAATTTCAGGCTAATTTCATGTTGGACAAGGCTGGTGATGGTAAATTCAAAGGTTTTGTGGCAGAATTCATGTGATGTCTCTTGTGGTTTTTTGCTTTGTCTCGTCAACAAGTGTTTTACCATAACGAGGCATTAATTTCTTTTAAATCATTGGCTTAAAGGCTTTTATTTGTGATTTGAACTCCGAAACTTGAGTTATAAAATATATTGGGTGAGGTTAACTTTATGGCGTATTTTAAGTATTTTGCGGCGATTACATTATTGTTTTTGATGATCGCTTGTGGCGGCGGCAGTGGCAATGACGGTGCTCCAGTATTGGGAAATCCTACAATTTCTTTGGCTGCTAGCCCCTCCACAATTGCTACTAATACTAATTCAACCTTGAGCTGGACAGTCACCGATGCCACCTCGTGCACCGCCTCTGGCGGATGGACTGGTAGCAAAAATGCCACCTCGGGCAGCGAAGTGAGCGCGTCGCTGACAGCTGATACTACCTTTACCTTGGCTTGTACCGGAGCCGGTGGCACAACCACTGACAGCGTCACCGTCACTGTGGGATCACCTCTACCAACCGTTGCACTCACGGCTACCCCGACCAGTATTGACTACAATGCTACATCCACCTTAAGTTGGACAGTCACCAATGCCACCTCGTGCACCGCCTCTGATGGATGGACTGGTAGCAAGAATGCCACCTCGGGCAGTGAAGTGAGCGCGTCGCTGACAGTTGATACCACCTTTACCTTGTCTTGTACCGGAGCTGGTGGCACAACCACTGACAGTGTCACCGTTACCGTTAGCCAGGTCAACAACGCCCCGACCATCAGTGGCTCACCTGCCAGTAATGCAGTGATCGGTTCAGCCTACAGTTTTACGCCAAGCG